>OJEE01000006.1_pt1 | contig 108565 bp, 113 predicted proteins | sample 1593231 | NCBI WGS metagenome assembly OJEE01 (sample SAMN05416702, study PRJEB24817) | seawater metagenome | isolation source: Sea water | place: Canada:Atlantic | collected 2013-07 | reverse complement strand
TGTATGATAAAATTCAAATGGTCTTTAAGATAAGATTAAATACAAGCGAATCAAAATGTACAAAAAATCAGTTCAAAATATTTATGCTATATTATATGTAATATTATCATCTATAATTGTAACAGGGGTATATTTTTATTCGTTGCAATTAGGTTTGGATAGATTAAGTGAAACTGCAAAAGTACGAATTGACCAGTCTAGTGACCGACTACTAGAGCAATTGGCTAGTTTCAAACAACTGCCAAACCTTTTATCTAACCATCCAAAAGTTATAGAAGCCTTTGAAGGAAATTCTGATATTAAATCAATTAATGAATTACTGCAAAGTACTGTATTTTTATCAGGCTCTGAACAAATATTAATAATAAATAAATCTGGTAAAGTTATTGCATCATCAAAACTAGTTTTAGGAGAACCTACTGAAAAAACCATCAACCCTGATGAACCATATGTTCAAGCAGCACTGAATGGTCGTTTGGGATATTTTTATGCAGTAGATAAACAATCATTAGCTAGAACTATTTTTATAGCTAGGGGAATATACTCTAGTTCTTTATCACCCCAAGGAGTGGTCATAATAAAAGTAGATGTACCAACACTTGAATACCAGTGGGATGTTGATGATGTATCATTAGCCTTTTTTGATGCTAACAATGTTGCATTTATTACAAATAGACCAAGCATAGCATTACGAAGAATTGGCTCTTTAGATGAACCATTTTTGGAAACAAAGCATTATAAGAAAAACCAGATATCAAAATTCTTTGACTATAAAAAATCAACAGTATTAAATCATACTATTTTAAAGTTTTTAAATACTGAAGAACTCCCAAAAGAATCTCTGATCCTTTCAAAATATATACCTCGTTTAGAGATGACCACTCAAGTTTTTATGTCAACTCAGGTAACTAAATTTTCTGCTAGAGTTCAAGCAGGCCTTACGGCAGCAATTCTTTTTGCACTTGGTTCTGGACTTTGGTCACTTTGGCTTCGCAGACAAAGATTAGCAGACAAATTAGCAATTGAAGAAGCAGCAAATACTAGATTAGAAGCAAGAGTAGAAAAGAGAACTGAGCAACTAAAAAAAGCACAATTTCAATTAGTTCAAGCGGGTAAATTAAAAGCACTTGGGGAAATTTCAGCTGGCATAAGTCACGAATTAAATCAGCCATTAGCAGCTATGCAGAATTTTTCTGAAAATGGCGCAAAAATGTTAGACCTAAATAAAATTGAAGATGCTAGAATTAACTTTGATTTAATAGGCACACAAATCAATAGAATAACACGCATTATAAAATCTTTACGCGCCTTTGCACGAAAAGAGAAGGAAACAATTGAAGCTATTGATCTGCAAGCAGTAGTAAAAGAATCCCTGAGTTTATCTAAATCACGGATTGATTTTGAAAAAGTTAAAATTGAATGGCACCCTGAAAATAAACAAATAATGGTAATGGGAGGACACGTACGTTTACAACAAGTTGTTATTAATCTTTTAACCAATGCATTAGATTCAATGAAAAATAAAAAAAATAAAAAAATCTTTATTAAAATATCTAAATCTAAATCTAATGTAATAATGTCAGTCAAAGATACGGGTGAAGGCTTAATTGATCCTGGGCGTGTTTTTGAACCATTTTACAGTACAAAAGAAATTGGTGCGAGCAAAGGTATGGGCTTAGGTCTTTCAATTTCATATGGAATTGTGGGAAGTTTTGGTGGAGAAATGAATTGCAAAAATCGCAAATCTGGTGGTGCAGAGTTCATAATTAAACTTCGTAAATTTGATGGTAAAATGTTGTCATGAACAAACAAGTCATTTTAATTGAAGACGATGATGCAATGCGAGTATCCTTAGCTCAAACCTTAGACCTTGAAGATATTATAGTTATTGCAGCAAATAGTCTGATGCAGGCTAAACGAAACATTCGTGCAAATTTTCCAGGGATCATTATATCTGATATCCGAATGCCCATAAACGATGGCTTTGACGTTTTATCTCATGTGCAATCTGTAGATAATGAGTTGCCAACAATAATGCTTACAGGAGAAGCAGATGTTCCAATGGCATTAAAGGCACTTAAAAGTGGCGCCTATGATTTCTTAGAAAAACCTTGCCCAAGAGATAAGCTTATGGAAACAATTCATCGTGCTTTTGAATATAGAAATATCATACTGCAAAAACGAAAGTTAGAACGAGAAATTCAACGAAACGATCCAGCTGTATTAAATTTTCCTGGCCAATCAAAACCAAGTAAAACTTTACAAAATTTATTAAGAAAACTTGGGCCAATATCATCACACATCCTAATTTCTGGTGAAGAAGGTGTAGGTAAAAAACTTGCAGCATTTACACTTCATACATTAGGTAGAGAAAATGCAATATTTAGATCTCATAATTTTGCCTCATCAACAAATTCTCTAGATAAAATAATTAAATCAAAAAATGTAATGAACCTGTCTATACAATCACTTCATTTAGCTAAAGAAAGTGATTATGAAGTATTAAAAAGTATTATAATCCACAACCAGGATATACGAATACTTATCTCAAGCAGACTACCATTTTTGAGATTAACTGAAGATACAAAAATCAAAAAATTATTTGAAACTTTAGAACCAGTAGAAATATCAATACCAAACTTACGTACAAGACGTAAAGATTTACCAATATTATTTGAGCAGGTACTTAGAGAAGAGGTTAGAAACTTAAATTTAGATATGCCAAATATTCCTCAAAAAATATACGCAGAAATTATGTCAAAAAGTTGGGAGGGGAATATTCCACAACTTCGTACCTTTGCACGAAAATTTTTACTTAAGATTGGCCTTTCCTATCCAAAAGAAGAGGAAACTCTAGCAGATCAACTTTATAATTTTGAAGCTTTAGTATTATGTGAAACACTCAGAAAAACAAAAGGTAAAGCAGCATTAGCATCAACCAAATTAGGCTTGCCTCGTAAAACTTTTTATGACCGTTTGGCTCGCTACAATATCAAACCAAAAGATTTTCGCTAACTTAAAAAATGATTTCTATAGTCACTAGGAGTTTTATCAAAACGCGTTTTGAAAGCACGAGAGAAAGCACTGACATTTTCATAACCAGACCTTAAGGCAACTTCATTGATAGGTTTTTGTGTTGCTTGCAATAGATGCCGACCAAATGACAATCTTGTATTCAAATAAACTTGCTTTGGTGACTGGGCTAGGTCTTTTAGAAAAAATCTATGCAATTGTTTGGAACTAATACCAATTTTGTTTGCAATATTCGGTATTGTTAAGATGTCTTCAATGTTTTCGTGCATTATTTCCAAAGCTTTTTGTACTTCTTGAATCTTAGAAACAGTATTTGCTCTATATTCTTGAGGTAAATCAGTTCCACTTAAAAATATAGAAGCAACATCCAATGCAACTGTGACACCATTAATTTCTCTTATAATTGATAGACTTAAGTCGAAAGCAGCCATTCCTCCTCCACAAGTCCCTATATGCCCATCAAAAATATATTTTTGACGTTCAACATTAACCTCTACAAATTCTTCAGAAAATTCATCAATGATATCCCAATGCGTTGTTGCACGATGATTATCTAGTATACCAGCCCCAGCCATCATCCATGGACCCGAATCTAATCCTAAAATATTTTTATATCGCTTCATTGCTGCTCGAAGTGCTCGCCTTGAAGCCACACTATCATGTCTGCGAAAATCATATGAAGCTATAATAAATAAAAAATCTGCTCGTTTAGTTTCACCAAACTTTTGATCTGGCATTAGTGTCAATTCACTAGAGCTTTGAACAGATAATCCATCAAGTGTTACAAAGTTCCATTCATAAACATTATTTGCGCTTAGGGTGTTTGCTGCTCTGAAAGGCTCCAAACAGTTTGCCATACAATGATTTGAAAACCGATCATAAACTAAAAAATCGATAGTAATGGGAAAAGATTTGTGCGTTGGTAAATTGTGCATATATTATGTCTAATAGTGCATACATACTTAATGCAAGAGGATTACGATAATTTATAATAATCAAAGGATATTATTATGCCCCTATCAATGAACTCAAAAGTATTCATCACTTGCGCAATTACTGGCTCTGGAAGCTCACAGGACCGAAGCCCTCATGTGCCAAGAAGCCCAAAAGAAATCGCTGAAAGTGCTATAGCAGCTGCAAAAGCTGGCGCTGCAATTGTTCATTGCCATGTCAGGGATCCTGAAACAGGTGTGCCATCACGAGACTTAAAGCTTTATCGGGAAGTCACTGACCGAATTAGAGATTCTGAAGTTGATATGATTCTAAATCTTACAGCAGGTATGGGTGGTGATATGGTTTTTGGAACTCCAGACAGTCCATTACCACTTTCGAATTCAACAGATATGGCTAGTGCAGAAGATCGCGTAGCACATATAGCCGAATGTTTGCCTGAAATTTGTACCCTAGATTGTGGAACAATGAACTTTGCAGAAGCAGACTATGTGATGACAAATACTCCTGGAATGTTGGAAGCCATGGGGTCGATGATGGAAAGCTTTGGGGTAAAGCCAGAAATTGAAGCATTTGATACTGGGCATTTATGGCTAGCCAAAAATTTAGTAGAAAAAGGAATACTAAAATCTCCAGCACTTGTTCAATTATGCATGGGTATACCTTGGGGTGCTCCGGATGATTTAAATACATTCATGGCTATGGTGAACAATGTACCAAATGATTGGAACTGGTCTGCATTTTCCATTGGCCGCAATGAATTACCATATGTAGCAGCATCAATTTTAGCAGGTGGAAATGTGCGTGTTGGTTTAGAAGATAACCTATGGTTGGCGAAGGGCCAATTAGCTACCAATGAGGCATTAGTGGAACGCGCTGTAACAATAATAGAAGCTATGGGTAGTTCTATCATGAACCCTGAAGAAACTCGTAAAAAACTAAATTTAGTAAAACGGTTACCAAAATGAATGAAAAGCGAGTAGTCATAACTGCAGGAGCTGCAGGGATTGGTTTAGTTATAGCAAAAAATTACCTTGCAGCGGGCGCAAAAGTAGCAATTTGCGATATTGATCCAAATGCGATCCAAGAATTTAAGAATAATTACCCAAATTCATTGGCTATTTGTGCAAATGTAACTGATGAAAAAGAAATGGATAATTTTTTTAACGCATGTGATGAATTTTTAAATGGTGTAGATGTAGTAATCGCTGGTGCAGGCATAGGTGGTCCTGCATCTTTAATTGAAAATTTAAATTATTCAGATTGGAAAACTACACTCGCCACAACATTGGACGGTACTTTTTTATTAGTTCGATGGGCCGCAAAACATATGCGCAAAAACAAATCTGGTTTAGTAATTCTTTTGTCATCAACTGCAGGATTGTTCGGGTACCCATATCGTAGTCCATATGCAGTAGCAAAATGGGGAATTGTAGGATTAACAAAAACATTAGCGATGGAAATGGGGAGCGATGGCATTCGAGTAAATTGCATATGTCCTGGTGCTGTAGAAGGTAATCGCATGGACCAAGTAGTACAAAATGAAGCCAATGCTAGAGGTGTTGATGAACAAAAGGTCCGCGATGATTATGTCTCTGCCGTATCCTTGAAGACTTGGGTAACTGCAGATGATATCGCTAATATGATACACTTTTTAGACAGTCCTTCTGGAATAAAAATATCTGGCCAAGCTTTAGCCGTTGATGGGCACACAGAGTCTATTACTTAGAATTAAAGAAATCTGAATTTAAAAAATGAGAATAAGATGAAAAAATTAGCAGCAATAATTGGTGGTGGTGTCATAGGTGGAGGCTGGCTTGCAAGGTTTTTGCTTAATGGATGGGATGTAAATTTATATGATCCAGATCCTGAATCTGAGCGCAAAATAAAAGCAGTTCTGGAAAATGCACGGCATGCTTTGCCAATGTTATACGATATAAATTTACCACCAGAAGGATCACTTAAGTTTTGTGAAAATATAAAAGATGCAGTTGATGGTGCTACATGGATCCAAGAAAGTGTGCCCGAGAGATTGGATCTCAAACATAAAGTATTTAATGAAATAATAAGTCATGCATCCTCTGATGCAGTTATTGGCTCCTCAACATCAGGGTTCAAACCATCAGAACTTCAAGAAGAATCCGTAAGACCTGATTCAATTATTGTCACACACCCTTTTAATCCAGTTTATTTATTACCATTAATTGAGTTAGTTCCGTCCCCTGCAAATTCAGAAGCTATTATAAATAAAGCAAAAGAAATATTAACTTCCTTAGGAATGTTCCCATTACACGTTAGAAAAGAAATTGATGCACATATCGCAGATAGATTTTTAGAAGCTGTTTGGCGCGAAGGTTTATGGCTCATAAAAGATGGAATTGCCACAACCCAAGAAATAGATGATGCCATTCGATATGGCTTTGGTTTGCGATGGGCTCAAATGGGATTATTCGAAACCTACAGGATAGCCGGTGGAGAAGAAGGAATGGCACATTTCATCTCTCAATTTGGTCCATGTTTACAATGGCCTTGGACAAAACTTATGGACGTTCCTGAACTTACTGATGAGTTAATTGAGCAGATTGCTAACCAATCTGATACACAATCAGGGCACAAATCTATTCGGGAACTAGAGAGATTACGTGATAACAATTTGATTGCAATTCTTCGTTCATTAAAAAATGAAAATACTGCTGCAGGTGCTTTAATTAATAAACACGAACAAACAATAAAACCAGAATTGCCTTCAGAATATAAGGAGCCCATTACCACCATCAGTAGAGTTATTCCAAACGATTGGACAGACTATAATGGACATATGAATGAAAGCAGATACGGACAAATTTTTTCTGATGCTGCTGATATAGTTATGAAAACGGTGGGGGCAAATGAAGCTTACATTGCATCTGGATTAAGCTATTTTACCGTAGACATTGCAATTAAGTTTTTAGCTGAGACTCATGCAGGATCACACATTCATGTGAAATCATATATTCTACTGGGAGAAGGAAAAAAAATGCGCTTATTCCACCAAATGTTTGGTGATGATGACACTTTGATGGCGACTGGGGAACAAATGCTAATTCATGTTAGTCTAGAAACAAGGCGTGCATGTGAACCACGAAAAGATGTTCTTGCCAATTTAGAAAGAATTGCAACTGCTCATAGCAAATTTGAAGATCCAAGGGGGAAAAGACAATGAATTTTGGATTATCGCAAGAGCAAGAAATGATTGTTGATACTGTACGTAATTTTGTTGAAAAAGAAATTTACCCGCATGAAGCTGAAGTAGAGCGAACTGGAAATGTTCCTCTAGAGTTAGGCCAATCAATAAAACAAAAAGTTTTAGATTTAGGTTTTTATGCCTGTAACTTTCCTGAAAGTGTAGGTGGTGCAGGTTTAAATCATCTTGATTTTACACTTGTTGAAAGAGAACTTGGAAGAGGCTCTATGGCGTTAACTCATTTTTTTGGAAGACCTCAAAATATACTTATGGCGTGTCGTGATGAACAAATAGAGCGCTATCTTCTACCAGCTGTAAAAGGTGAGATCACAGATGCATTGGCCATGACTGAACCAGATGCAGGAAGTGATGTTCGTGGAATGAAATGCAACGCTGTATCTGATGGTTCAGATTGGATACTTAATGGATCAAAACACTTTATATCTGGTGCTGAACATGCTGATTTCTTCATAGTATTTGTAGCAACTGGTGTTGATGAAACGCCGCGAGGTCCAAAAAAACGGATTACTACATTTCTTGTAGATCGCGGAACAAAAGGCTTTGAAGTTCGAAACGGATACAATTCAGTTAGCCATAAGGGATATAAAAATTGCATATTAGACTTTGATAATTGTCGTTTACCTAAAGAGGCTGTTTTAGGCGAAATTGATGGGGGCTTTGCCGTTATGAATGAATGGCTTTATGCAACAAGAATAACAGTTGCAGCATTTTCAGTTGGCCGAGCTAGAAGATGCTTTGATTATGCACTTAATTATGCTGCAGAACGAAAACAATTTGGGCAAGCAATTGGAAAATTCCAGGGAGTAGGCTTTCAAATTGCTGACATGATAACAGATATAGATGCTGCAGATTTATTGACATTAAAATCTGCTTGGATGCTTGATCAAGGACAACCGTCAAATCGAGAAATAGCAAGTGCAAAAGTATTTGCTTCAGAGACTTTAGCAAGTGTAACTGATAAAACATTGCAAATATTTGGTGGGATGGGTTTAATGGATGATTTCCCTATTGAACGGTTTTGGAGAGATGCTCGAGTAGAACGTATCTGGGATGGGACATCTGAAATTCAGCGTCATATAATCAGTCGTGAATTACTACGCCCATTGGGTGCGTAAATGAATAACCTTGGAAGCCTATTACATCCCAAATCTATTGCCGTAATAGGCGGTGGATCATGGTGCGAAAATGTTATTGAACAATGCAAAAAAATGGATTTTCAAGGATCAATATGGGCAGTTCATCCAAAACGTAATGAGATCAATGGAATTTCCTGTTTCAAAACGGTGGAAGATCTTCCATACGGACCAGATGCAAGTTTCGTGGGCGTGAATAGATTTACAACAATTGAAGTAATAAAATCATTAAATTCCATAAAAGCCAAAGGTGCTGTTTGTTTTGCTAGTGGGTTTTCAGAGTCAGTATCTGAAGATGCAAAAAGTGCTGATTTGGAACATCAATTATTATTGGCTGCAGGTGAAATGGCTATCTTGGGTCCGAATTGTTATGGATTTATAAATTACCTTGATGGGTCACTATTGTGGCCAGATCAACATGGTGGCGAGCGAGTAGAAACTGGCGTAGCCATTATTACTCAATCCTCTAATATTGCTATCAATTTAACAATGCAAACACGAGGGCTACCAATTGCTTTTATTTCCTCTGTTGGAAATCAAGCTCAGGTCAGCTTAGCAGAAATGGCTGCTGAATTCTTGAAAGATCCACGTGTAACAGCTTTAGGGCTTCACATTGAAGGGATTAAAGATGTTGTTGAATTTGAAAGAATGGTACAGATTGCCAATAATCTAGGAAAACCCATAATTATATTAAAAGTTGGAAGCTCTGATCAGGCTCGAGCTGCAACAATTTCCCATACTGCATCGATCGCTGGAAGTAACGCTGGCGCAACTGCTTTATTCAGTCGTTTGGGTGTGGTTCAAATACAAAATCTAACTACATTTTTAGAAACATTAAAATTAGCTCATGTAGTTGGGGAGCAACCAAATAATAACGTCTTATCAATGTCATGTTCTGGAGGTGAAGCAAGCTTGATGGCTGACATAGGTCAGGCAGTTGGAATTAATTTCCCACCACTAAGCGAAAATCAATCTTCAAGGTTGCGAAATACTTTGGGAAAAATGGTAAAATTAGCAAATCCATTAGATTACCATACTTATATTTGGGGTAATTGGGAGGCAATGACTCAAACTTTTATTGCTGCACTAAAAGACTCAAACTGCATTGGTTTATTAGTTTTAGACTTTCCACGCACTGATCGATGTAATCCACAAATGTGGGTTGATGTCATCCCTTCTCTTGTTGAAGCCAAAAACAAAACAGGATGCCAGATTGGAGTTGTTGGTTCCATTTCAGATACTTTACCAGAAACGATTGCAAAAGAACTATTAGAAAAAGGTATTATTCCATTTGGGGGTATCGAAAGTGCTTTAGATTCCATTGCCAAATTCGCAACATATTCAAAAATGAAATCTAAGAACATTTTGCCGCCAATCATTCCATTAAATGCAAAAGTATTAACTGAAGCCACAGCAAAGAAAATGCTTGGGGAATTTGATATCCAACTACCAATTTTACAGACTGTATCTAATTATGAAGATATCAAAAATACTGCAAATGAAATTGGGTATCCAGTTGTATTAAAAGGCGAAGGTAGCGCCCATAAGACCGAAGCAGGACTTGTTGCATTAAATTTACAAAATCAAACAGATATTCTTAATGCTGCAAAAATTATGCCAAGCGAAACATTTTTAATAGAAAAGATGATTAATGATAGTTTATTAGAATTGTTAATTGGAGTAGTTTTAGATGAAGCTCATGGTTATGTTTTAACCATTGCTTCAGGAGGAAAGCTTACCGAAATATTTGATGATAAAGTTTCTTTATTAATACCAGCAAATAATGAAGACATTTTAAAATCACTAAAAACACTCAAAATGTGGCCATTGTTTTTAGGATATAGAGGAGCACCATCTCCCAACATAGATAGCATATTAAAAACAATTCAGAATGTTCAAAATTTTGTTATTTCAAATCATGGGAAAATATCAGAAGTTGAAATTAACCCACTCATGTGTAGAGAATTAGATGCCATTGTAGCTGATGCATTAATAAAAATAGGAGAAAAAAATGACTGAAAGTCCAATCAAAACAATACAAGATGGTCATGTTTTAGAAGTCATTTTAGATCGGCCAAAAGCTAATGCCATAGACCTAAAAACAAGTAGAATTATGGGAGATGTTTTTGCAAGTTTTAGAGATAATCCGGAACTCCGTGTAGCTATTATTACAGGTGCTGGTCCAAAATTTTTCTGCCCAGGATGGGATTTGAAAGCTGCTGCAGATGGTGACGAAGTAGACGGTGATTATGGCCAAGGTGGTTTTGGTGGACTTCAAGAATTAAAAAATCTAAACAAACCCGTTATTGCTGCAGTAAATGGCATTTGTTGTGGAGGCGGATTAGAGCTGGCATTATCTGCAGACATTATTCTTTCTGCAGAGCATGCCCAATTTGCTTTACCAGAAATAAACTCAGGAACAGTTGCGGATGCAGCTTCAATAAAGTTACCAAAGCGTATTCCTTATCATATTGCAATGGAAATGCTATTTACAGGAAGGTGGATAGATGCAGAAGAAGCTGCACGTTGGGGATTAATAAATCAAATTCATCCTGCAGAAACATTAATGGAAGAAGCCCGAAATATGGCTAAAATATTGGCCGCTGGTCCACCTTTAGTTTACGCTGCAATTAAAGAAGTTGTTCGTGAAGCCGAGAACATGAAGTTTCAGGATGCATTAAACACTATAACATCAAGTGAGCTTCCCACTGTGAAAACTCTTTATACATCAGAGGATCAACTTGAAGGTGCAAAAGCATTTTCAGAAAAGCGCAAACCAGTTTGGAAAGGCAAATAACTGAAATAAAATTTCAGGACCAGTCTTGGAGGTTAAATCAAATATTGTTTCTTAATTCATATTTCTGAATCTTACCTGTTGCAGTTTTTGGGAGCACTCCAAATATAACCCTTTTAGGGCGTTTAAAACCAGCAAGATGATCACGGCAAAAAGATATAATTTCATTTTCAGTTACAGATTTTCCATCTTTTAATTCAATGAAAGCACAAGGCACTTCACCCCACTTTTCATCTTTCATTGCGACAACAGCAGCTAAAGCCACAGCCTCATGTCGATGTAAAATTCCTTCGACTTCAACAGATGAAATATTCTCACCACCTGATATAATTATGTCTTTTAATCTATCCTTAACTTCAACATAACCATTTGAATGCATTACGGCTAAATCTTCAGATCTAAACCAGCCATCTGCAAAAGCTTCAGATGTTGCTTTTGGGTTTTTCAAATATCCCTTCATGACAGTATTGCCACGGATTAATATTTCTCCAAATGTTTCACCATCTGCTGGTACATCTATTCCGTTGGTATCAACTACACGCAAGCCATCAGTATGAACCATTCCTGCGCCTTGTCGTGATTTCATTATTGCACGTTGATCTTGCGGCAAATCATCCCAATCACTATTCCAAGTAGACATAACTGTGTGTCCATAAGTTTCAGTTAACCCATAAACTTGCGTAACATTAAAGCCAAGATTTTCAATGCCTTCTAAAACTGCGGCTGGAGGTGGTGCACCTGCAGTCATTACATTTACTGTATAAGCGAAATTTTTTCGATCATTATCATTTGCATTTAAAATCATTCCTAAAACTATTGGTGCACCTCCAAAATGCGTGATGCCGTATTCACTAATTGCGTTATAAATGACTGCAGGTGTAATAGCGCGCGTACATACAATAGTTCCAGCCAAAGCAGCCATAGCCCATCCATGGCACCATCCATTACAGTGAAATAACGGAACTGTATAAAGGTATTTTGGATGCCTTGGTAATCCCCAATCAGCAATTACTCCCATAGACATCAAATAAGCACCCCGGTGGTGATAAACAACGCCTTTAGGGCGGCCTGTCGAGCCTGAGGTATAGTTTAGTGCAATTGCATCCCATTCATCTGTGGGCATTTCCCATTTTGCACTTTCATCACCTAATTTAATAAAATCAGAATAATCAATTGTGCCAATCCGGTTTGGATTTGGATTGTCTTGCAAATCAGCAATATCAACTACAAGTATATCTCGACCTTTAATGGCATCTGCTGCCTGAGGGGCAAGTTCACCGTCAACAATAAAAACCTTAGCTTCTCCATGACCAAGGATATATGAAATAGTATCAGTGTCTAACCGGGTATTTATAGTATTTAAAATAGCCCCCGACATAGGAATGCCAAAATGCGCTTCAATCATTTCAGGAGTATTAGCGGCGAGTATTGCAACTGTGTCACCTTTCCCAACACCATTCTTATTCAACGCAGATGCTAATTGAATTGACCGTTTGTATAATTGCGACCAGCTATAATTACGATTTCCATAGATTACGGCATCACGATCTGGAAACATTAATGCAGTGCGTTTTATAAACGAAAGCGGCGATAATGCAGCGTAGTTTGCAGAGTTTTTTTCAAAATCGTCATAAATGCTCATTATAGCCCCCTAATTTCTTATAGCTTCACCAGTATCCAATAGACTGGAAATGCGAGCAATAGTCTCTGGTGTTTTTGCCAAATTTAAAAATGCACGTCGCTCTCGATTATACATATCTTGTTCAGATACAGTAATAGTATTTTCGTCAGCGCTGTTAACTACAATTTCAGCAACTTGCATTGCTACTGTTTTATCATGAGGAAAAAATAAACCTTTATTTATTCCATCTTGCATAAAGTCAGACATTTTTTTAATCATAGCAGATCCAGGAAGTTCGAAAACTGGTTCAATTGGTGGTAAATATTCTTTTTGTAATTTTGTCATCTCAGTAATAGCTATATGCATTAATTTATCACGGTTAAGAACTTCAATATCTCTATCTTTTAGATAATATTGCATCCGAGCTGAAAGATCAGGACTTGTACCAATTTGCCCATAACCAATTTGCATCCATGTATTCCAAGAAGCTTTTCCCCAATCTCCTGTTGCTTGATGCCAACGTAATAAAGTTTCTTTAACTCCACCCCCACCAGGCACAACACCAACCCCAGTCTCAACCAATCCAAAAACTGTATTTGTATGTGCAATAAGTTTATCACAATGCGCTAAAACTTCAAAACCACCACCAATAGATAATCCAGAAGGTGCACCAATAACTGGTACAGGCGAATACTTAAGAGCTTTAACAGATTGTTGAAAACTATTTAGAAATTCATCAATTCCTTTCCAGTCAGAAGCCTCAATAAATGAGCGAAAACGATTTAAATCAACTCCTGCGGAGAAATGCTGTGCATCATTGTGAACTATAATACCATCACCATGGTTTTTAGCTGCTGCAAGAACTATTTCCATAGATTTAGCCGTGAGTGCATTCGCCTTAGAATGGAATTCAAGTAATCGCAAATTTCCTTTTAACTCGTACAAGCTAGCAGCGGAATTAGTTAATAATGGTATCATAGTTTGTTTAGTCATATGAAAACGAATTGTATTTTCAGGTAAAACAACAGGTGAATAAAATGTATTATCTTCAAAATTTAATACATTTAAACTAGATTTATTCACAGAATAAAACGGTCCTGTTTCTTCACTTAAAGATATAGCTTTTGGTACAGTTAAACCTACCTCTTCAATTAATTTTGAAACTACATCAGCCCCTAAAGCATCAATCAATTCGAATGGGCCACGGACCCAATTAAAACCTAACTTCATTGCATCATCAATATCTTGAGGGCTAGATGTTACTGCTGGAATTAGATCTGCAGCATAAGCTAAAGTACGAGCTAGAAAACGTTTACAAAAGGTTGCATGGTTATCAGAGCCACTTATCATAATTGTTAGAGTTTCGCCCCCAGCAGCTTGTGCATCAGCAGCTTTCTGAGCGCTTATTGGCAAAGTCTTCTGCCGAAGGCGTATTTTACCATTGTTCAAATCAACCGCACAATTTGTATTGCTTTCTATTCGATAAAACCCACCTGCACCTTTATCACCTGTAAATCCATTTTTAATCATATCTCTAATTAGGGGCATTACAGGATTATTTAATGTGCCAACTTCATGAAACAAATCATCTTCTGGAAGGATATCGCCTAGAGTGTTTACTACATCAGACATCAAATCGATACCAATCAGATCGTATAATCCAAAAACACCAGTTTTAGGTATGCCCATTGGCCTACCCATTAAAGCATCAGCTTCTTCAACAGTAAGTTTATTTCTTGAAGCTTCATCCATTCCAACTTGAAGGGCAAATACACCTACTCTATTTCCTAAAAACCCAGGAGTATCATTGCACCTAACAACACCTTTACCCATGACCCGGTCATTATAATCTGCCAGTTGGTCCATTATTTTTTCATCAGTATTTGCACCGCGAACGAGCTCTAGTAAACGCATGTATCGAACTGGGTTAAAATAATGCGTAATAGCAAATCGTTTCTGAAAATCTTTAGGCATATCTTCAACCAACAAAGAAATTGGTATTGTCGATGTATTAGAGGTTACAACACAATTAGGATTTATAACTTCATTAAGTCGTTTATATAAATCTTTTTTAATATCTAAGCGCTCTACAACTGCTTCAACAATCCAATCACAGTTTGCCAATTTGTTAAAGTCATCTCGAATATTACCAACTTCAATTAGATCAATACGAGATTTATGAACCAGCGCAGGAGGGTCAGACTTTAAAAGTCGTACTTTTGCATCTTTCAATACTCCAAGTGGATCATCATCTCGGGGCAAATCCATCAATAGAACTTTGTGTCCAGCATTTGCAATTTGGGCTGCAATACCACTCCCCATAGTGCCTGCACCAATTACTGCAATTCGTTTAAATTCTGACATATTTCAACTCTTAATAAAAAATGAGCGCAATGCCCGGTTAACATCTTCAGGGTGCTCTGAGGGCAACATATGGCCAGCATTTTCAACTATGGTAATGTTATCTGTCCTTAACGCTTCAGCTGCCTTGAGCCCAGATTTCATAGGTGTCATCTTATCTTTTTGGGCAAGAATAAGTTGCACAGGTAATTTAATTTCATTTGCTGCAAGATTACCATTAGTATAATCAACACAAGCCTTAAGATCTGCATATAAAGCTCCTACTTTATTCGCAGCCATTAGCTGCACTCCAAAATTTAGATGGTTTTGGCCTGGCATAGTGTTATCGTGATTGTGCCCTTCAGGGCCATGGCCCCAATCAATCATAGCATCAATTGCAGACTGCTCTTTATTTTTTGCCATTTCAATTAATCCAGCATTAACAGGAATTGATAAAGCAGTCGCAACCAATGATAATTGTGAAACACGATTAGGATAACGATGCGCCATATCCAAACCAATTAGACCACCTTGAGAATGTCCAACGATTTGAACTTTCTCTACATCTAATTGATCCATCAAAGCTATTTGCCAATCAGACATAGCTTCAATAGACATTAAAGCTATTCCATTTGACAAACCATGAGATGGCATATCTGCTGCAATAACAGGCCAACCACGGTTTGCAAAAAACCGTCCTTGAAGAATAAAAGAAAGGTGGCTTTGTCCTGAACCATGTATGAACCATAAAGGATCCATTTTTGGTTCAAAAACCCTACCACCCGTTGAAGCAAAAATTATTTCATTGTTTAAATTAATTTTCATGAATTAACCCCTGGCTTTAGACGCGCGACTTAATGCCTGTTCAAAGTCTGATTTCAAATCATCAAAATCTTCTAATCCAACAGAAATTCTTAACATATCATCAGTTAATCCAGCTGCCTTCATTGCCTCGGGGCTCAAATGACTTTGAGTAGTAGAACCTGGATGAATAACTAAAGTTTTTGCATCACCTACATTCGCTAAATGGGATGCAACTTGAACGCTTTCAATAAAAGTTTGGCCTGCTTGTCGCCCACCTTTTAAGCCACATGCAATAACAGAACCAGAACCTTTTGGCATAAGACGCTTGGCAACTTCATAATCAGGATGGTTAGGCAAAGTTGGATGTTTTACCCAAGAAATAGCTTCATGTTCAGATAAAAAATTTAACATTTTTTCAGTATTTTTCATGTGACGATCCATACGTAACCCTAGAGTTTCTATCCCTTGAATTAAGTGGAAAGCGTTTGTTGGAGACAAGCATGGTCCTACATTATACATACCTTCAGTTCGTACACGATTAATGAAAGCAGCTGGTCCAAACTCTTCATACAAATTTACTCCTTGGAAGCCAAAATGTGATTCAGTTAAAGTTGGAAATCGGTCATTCTGACCCCAATCAAAATTACCACCATCAACAACTATTCCTCCTAGCGCTACACCATGGCCACCCATCCACTTAGTTAGAGAATGTATAACAATATTAGCTCCGTTTTTTAATGGTTTTAGTAAATATGGCGTATTAAATGTTGCATCAATAACCAACGGCACACCCGCATCATTAGCAATTTTACCAACACGCGTAATATCCATGATATCAAGACCTGGATTGCCTATTACTTCTCCAAAAACCATTTTTGTGTTTTCTTGAATAGCCTCGGCAAAAGCTTCAGGCTTATTTGGAGCAACAAATGTTGTCGTAATTCCATATCTTGATAACGTGTGCTGAAATAAGTTTATATTAGCACCATACATTTGAGATGATGATACTATATGGTCACCGGCAGAACATAGTGCCAGTACAGTTACAAATAACGCCGACATACCAGATGATGTTGCAACAGCACCTATACCTTCATCTAAGGCTGCAACACGTTGTTCAAGTACCGCAACTGTAGGATTTGATATGCGCGAATATAAATGACCACCTATTTCTAGATTATATAGTGCTGCAGCGTGTTCTGTATTTTTAAAAACATATGAGGTTGTTTGATGAATTGGAACTGCAGCAGATCCATGGCGATCATCTGGGGTAAAACCAGCATGCAAACTGAGGGTATCAAATTTATAATCGCCTGTCATAGTATACTCCTATTAACTCATTTATCATACGAATTCCGACTATAAGCACATTATGTCAAGAGACCTAGCATTTTTGTTTATAAAGTGACCTAACGTTACAATTGATCGAAGCTTTTAATTGGATAAATGGAAATAATACAGGCCATTGTTAAGTCGAAGGCGACCCTAAAAAAGTCGCAAAAAGAAATACTGGTTTGATTTATACGTATTAAACAAAAATATATTCAAATGCATTTTGTGAGGTTCATTAATGTCTGGTTCATTGCTTTTTCCTTCGCGACGTTTGCGAGCAACGCCTTTCACTTCACGCGTGTCAGCATTAGGCGTCACTGGGTATACAGTTTACAACCACATGTTACTGGCAACAGTCTTTGAAAGTTTACAAGAGGACTATAAACATTTAAAAGAATACGTCCAAATTTGGGATGTATCTGTTGAGCGTCAAGTCCAGTTGCTAGGACCAGATGCTCATAAGTTAGCTTGTATGATATCCGCAAGAGATTTGACTAATGCTAAAGTTGGACGTTGTTATTATGCTCCAATTTGCGACCAAAATGGGGCCATTATCAATGATCCTATTGCATTAAGATTAGCAGAAAATAAATATTGGTTTTCTATATCTGATAGTGACCTACTATTATGGGTGCAAGGAATAGCTATAGGATTAGGTTTAAACGTAGATATATGTGAACCTGATGTTTCGCCACTGGCAATTCAAGGACCATTTGCAGATGATTTAATGGCGGATGTTTTTGGCGAAGAAATACGAGAAGTAAAGTTCTTTCATTTTAAAGCATTTTCATTCAGAGGTCATATGTTGAATATTGCCCGGTCCGGATGGTCAAAACAGGGTGGATTTGAAATTTATTTAGACGATACGAACCTTGGTGAAGAATTATGGGATGCAATATGGGCAAAAGGTAAAAAATATAACATCCGAGCCGGTTGCCCAAACTTAATTGAAAGAGTTGAAGCTGGCCTTCTTTCATACGGAAATGATATGAATAGAGAGGACACACCATTAGAAATTGGTTTAGAAAAATATGTCTCTTTAGACTCAGAAGTTGATTTTATTGGTAAAGCGGCGTTGCAAAAACAGCGTAAAGTTGGGATAAAAAAACGTTTAATGGGTATTGAGATTGATGGTTCAAAAATGCCACCACTAACAATGCCGAAAAAAGTATCAATAGAAGGTAAAAATGTAGGAATGATTACTTCTGCTGTTTTTTCACCTGATTATGGCGGCAATATAGGATTTGCTATGATTAAGGCATCGAATGCTTATGTTGGTGCTGAAGTTATGGTAGATAGTGAAGAAGGCCCTCAAAGAGGAATACTTTGTGAGATTGGAGATTTATGGGCTCAGGTTCAATCTAACAGATAATTTCTGCTAAATTTATATTTCATCAAGACAAATGTTTATTATATTTTATATAAAAATTCATATCTTAGCATATTTAATTTTAACATTAACAATAGACATATTTAAAAGTTTGATTACACTTTTAATAATTAATCTCAATTTTTTAAAGAGGTTTTAAATGTCAAAAGATCCATTACTTCAGCCTTTTAAGCTTAAAAACTTAATATTAAAGAATCGTATCATGACAACAAGTCATGAACCGGCATACCCGGAAGATGGTATGCCAAAGGAACGCTATAGAGCTTATCATGAAGAGCGTGCAAAAGCTGGAGTTGCGTTAGCAATGACCGCAGGCTCTGCAGCAGTTTCCAAAGATAGTCCACCAGTTTTTAACAATGTGTTGGCATATAAAGACGAAGTCGTCCCCTGGATCCAAAATTTAACAGATGGATGCCATCAACATGGTTGTGCAGTCATGATCCAATTAACACATTTAGGACGACGGACAAGCTGGAATAAACATGATTGGCTACCAGTAGTCTCATCATCAAAGCATCGGGAACCTGCACACAGAGCATTTCCAAAGCTAATTGAAGATTGGGATATTGATCGTATCATTAATGACTTTGCAGATGCTGCTGAGAGGATGAAAGCAGGTGGAATGGATGGTATAGAATTACAAGTTTATGGCCATTTGTTAGATCAATTTTGGTCACCACTGACTAACGATCTTGTTGGTCCTTATGGAGCTGATACATTAGAAAACCGGATGCAATTTCCTTTGGATGTTTTAAATGCTGTTAGAAATCGCGTTGGTAAAGAGTTTATTATAGGATTTAGATATACAGCTGATGAAGCAAAAAAGGGTGGACTAACAGCAAAAGATGGTTTGGATATTTCAAAGAGACTATCTGAAACTGGTCAATTAGATTTTTTAAATATTATACGTGGCCGAATTCACACAGATGCAGACCTTACTGACGTAATACCAGTTCAAGGAATGCCTAGCGCTCCACATTTAGATTTTGCTGGTGAAGTTAAGAAATTAACAGGTATGCCAACTTTCCACGCTTCACGAATTCCAGATGTTTCGACTGCACGCCATGCTATTGAAAATAACTTACTTGATATGGTTGGAATGACACGAGCACATATGGCCGACCCTCATATTGTGAAAAAAATTATTGAAGGCCGTGAAGGTGATATCAGGCCGTGTGTTGGTGCAACTTATTGTTTAGATCGTATATATCAAGCTGGAGACGCATTATGTATTCATAATCCTGCGACTGGCCGTGAGCTTACAATGCCACATGAGATTACTCCCGCTATAGAATTAAAAAAAATTGTAATTGTTGGAGCAGGCCCAGCAGGTTTAGAAGCAGCGCGAGTCGCAGCAGAACGTGGTCATGAAGTTGTTGTTTTCGAAGCCCAATCAGATCCAGGTGGGCAAATTCGCCTAACCGCAAAAAGTCCACGCAGGCGAGAAATGATATCAATCATTGACTGGCGCATGGCACAGTGTGCAGCTCGAAGTGTTGAATTTAAATTCAATAATTGGGCAGAGGCTGACGACATTATTTCTTTAAACCCAGACATTGTTATTATAGCAACAGGTGGATTGCCAAATTTAGAACTGTTTGAAAGTAAGAAAGACGCAAATTATGTTATAAGTACATGGGATATAATTTCAGGTGATATAAAGCCCGCAGAGAATATACTAATTTACGATGAAAGTGGCGATCACCCAGCACTCCAAGCGGCAGAAATTGCTGCAAATTCAGGTTCAAAAGTTGAAGTTATGACACCAGACCGAACTTTTTCCCCCGAAATTATGGCAATGAACCTCACTCCATATATGCGATCGCTTCAAAAGAAAGATGTAACTTTTACAGTTACCCACCGGCTGTTAGATGTAATGCTTACAGGTAACAAACTAACAGCTAAAATTGGTACTGATTATAGTGAATATGTAGAAGAAAAAAAATATGATCAAATAATAGTTAATTATGGAACAATGCCATTGGATGATCTGTATTTTGAATTGAAACCTAAGAGTAAGAATTATGGTGCTGTCGATTATGATGCATTAATTAATGGCGATGTGCAAAAAATAACAAAGAATAAGAGTGGTAAATTCCAATTATTTAGAATTGGAGACGCTGTATCTTCACGAAATACTCACGCAGCAATTTATGATGCGTTAAGGTTGGTAAAAGACTTATAAAAATCTGGCAGAACATAAATATTCTGCCAGATTAATAATTTTATAGACCCCATTTAGCTTTGTTTGCTTCAAAAAAACCTTTTGCTTCTTTAACTTTTACCCAATTATTAACATAATTGATCCAGACTTGATCTGTTTGTGGCAAAAGCATTGCTATTGGTGTTGGAGAGCGAGCTTCAGCGTTACTTACGCGGGCTACTCCAAATTTCTCTTCAAGTGTTGAGCCTTCAATATTTGATGTGATAAACACATCAGCTCTACCAGCTAGCACTTCTTGATATCCACGCGCCGGCGCTTCAACAACTTTAATATCAGCGTTAGGATACCACGTTCTTACAAGTTTCTCAAATGTAGTACCAAGTGTTGTGGCTACTTTTACTCCTGTTTGGTTAATTGCTTCATGCCCATCAAATTTTCCTGCATTTTCTTTCGCAGTAAATGGTACTATTTCAACAGAAATATAGCTTTCAGAAAATCCTGCTGCTTTCATCCTTGCTGGTGAAATTGAAGCTGAACCAGTAATATGATACTGTCCTGCAACAACACCATTGACTAGTGTTTTCCAATCTGTTGGTACGAATTCGACTTCGACACCTAAATCTTTGGCCAGCTCTTCCATAATATCAATATCAAAACCTTTGTAACTGTTCGTTGCTGGATCACGAACTGTCATAGGATTCCAATCACCAGTCGTCCCAACTTTTAAGACGCCAGAACTAAGTATTTCATTTAAGGCAGATTGCGCATTTGCTGCGCCAGTCAATGCCATTCCAAGAATAGCTATTGCTGCTGCTTTAAAATATTTATTCATCTTATTCTCCTGATTATTCGTTTATATGCTTGTTGAAGCATTGGATTAATTTAAAGTAGCTCTATATCCTTATAAGTAAAATATAATCTACAGGTAAATGATGCAAACTACTGCAATAGAATTAATTAATGTAAACAAATGGTTTGATAAATTTCATGTACTTAAAGATATTAATTTAAAAGTAGAAACCGGGGAGAAAGTAGTAATTTGTGGACCATCTGGTTCAGGGAAGTCTACTGTGGTTCGTTGCATTAATAAACTTGAGAAACACCAAAGCGGTTTTATATCTTTATACGGAAAAGAATTAACTAATAGTGAAAAATCGGCTAATTCTATCCAAGGAAATATAGGAATGGTATTTCAACAATTTAATCTTTTTCCCCATATAAATGTATTGGAGAATTTAATATTAGGGCCCATGAAAACACGGCATAAAAATCGTGATGAAGCTGTCAAAATAGCAATGCATTATTTAGAAAGAGTTGATATTCCAGACCAAGCAAATAAAATGCCTGCTCAGCTTTCAGGTGGACAACAACAACGTGTCGCAATAGCAAGATCTCTCTGCATGGAACCTAAGGTTATGTTATTTGATGAACCAACATCTTCTTTAGATCCAGAAATGATATCTGAAGTACTTGATGTAATGGTTGAGCTTGCAAACGATGGAATGACTATGATTGTCGTGACCCATGAAATGGGCTTTGCACGGAAAGTAGCAGATAAAGTTCTTTTTATGGATAAAGGAAAAATTGTAGAACAAAATACTACTGAAGAATTCTTTAGATCTCCTAAGACAGAGCGTTGTAAAACTTTTTTAAATCAAATTTTAAAACATTAAGTTCAAAATGAAAAAAATTCTTATTTTATGTTTTACTTGCCTAGCATTAGCTGGATGTTCTTCAGACATATGGGGTTGGTATGTTATAAATCCAACTACACCATCAGGATGGATTAATATAAAATTTTTAGTCTCAGGGATTGGGAATACTATTCTTATCTCTATTGTAGCTGCCTTTATATCAATTAACCTCGGTCTCATAATTGCTTTGCCAGGACAATCTTCAAAAAAAGGATGGCGAATAGTAAATAGGATTTATGTTGAATTAATTAGATCTATTCCATTATTGCCAATGTTATTTTGGGTTTTCTATGGCCTTCCAATAATATTTAGATCTATGGGAATAAATATACCTATTGATCCCTTTTGGGGGGCAGTAATTACTTTAGCAATTTCTGACAGTGCATTTACAGCTGAAATTTATCGCTCAGGCATTCAATCAATTGCAAAAGGTCAAAAAGAAGCAGCCCATTCAATTGGTCTCAATTATATTCAAACGATGCGTTATGTAATTTTACCACAAGCTATTCGCCGCATTCTTCCACCCTTAGCAAATCAATTTATATATATTGTAAAAATGAGCGCATTTGCATCAGTAATTGGGATGCAAGAGTTAACACGTCGGGCAAATGAAATTGTTGTGACTGAATATAGACCTTTAGAAATATATTCTCTTCTTATTTTAGAATATTTAGTTCTTGTTTTAATTATAAGTGCCGGTGTGCGATGGCTTGAACGCCGTATGGGTGCAAATGAAAATCAATAGGATGATAGAATGAATTGGAAAGAATTTATGGATGAAACTGAAGAAAATTTAGTTTCTTTTTCAAAAGAAATACCCGAAACGGCAAAAGGTTTTGCAAGTATGGGGAAAGCAGCAAAAGCTGGTGGTGTGCTAGATGAGAAGACTAAGGAATTTATCGCATTAGGAATTGCAGTTGCAACTCGATGTGATAGCTGCATCGGATTTCATATACGCTCACTTATTAATCTAAAAGCAACTCGTAAAGAAGTTTGTGAAGCATTAGAGATGGCAACATATATGGGCGGTGGGCCATCTTTTGCTTTTAGCGCTAAAGCATTAAAAGCATATGATCAATTTATTGATTTGGATAAATAAGTTTTAATTTAAAATCAGAAAAGCAGTAAAATTCCAAAATTTAAATACAATAGCTTTGGCAGGGGCTGAGGGACTCGAACCCACGACCCTCGGTTTTGGAGACCGATGCTCTACCAACTGAGCTAAACCCCTATACCAAAGTACGTTTCAATTAGAAGGAATTGCGAATAGATGCAAGCCTTTGCTCTAAAACAATTCACTTTTTAGATATAAAAAAAGGGCAACAATGTTTTGATGCCCTTTTTAAGAATATAATTGTATTTAATTAAGCTATAACTTTAGAAACCACACCAGAACCTACAGTACGGCCACCTTCACGGATAGCAAAACGTAAACCTTGTTCCATAGCGATAGGATTGATTAGCTCTACGTCGAACTTCAAGTTATCACCTGGCATTACCATTTCTGTGCCTGATGGCAGCTCAACAGTTCCAGTTACGTCAGTTGTACGGAAGTAAAACTGTGGGCGGTAGTTTGCAAAGAATGGTGTGTGACGACCACCCTCATCTTTAGTCAGAATATAAACTTCTGCTTCAAATTTTGTATGTGGAGTTACTGAACCTGGCTTAACCAAAACTTGGCCACGCTCAACACCATCACGATCAACACCACGTAGCAATACGCCAACGTTGTCACCAGCTTCACCACGATCAAGTAGCTTGCGGAACATTTCAACGCCAGTACATGTTGTTTTTGATGTATCTTTGATACCAACAATTTCGATTTCTTCACCAACGTTGATAGCACCACGTTCAATACGACCAGTTACAACTGTACCACGGCCAGAAATTGAGAAAACGTCTTCGATTGGCATCAAGAAAGGCTCATCAATTGCACGTGGAGGTTGTGGAATAAATTCATCAACAGCCTTCATTAACTCAGCAATTTTTTCTTTACCAATATTGTCATCACGTTCTTCTAATGCAGCAAGAGCTGAACCAGCAACGATAGGGATATCATCACCTGGGTAATCATAAGCGCTTAACAATTCACGAATTTCCATTTCAACCAACTCTAACAACTCATCGTCATCTACTTGGTCAACTTTGTTCATGAAAACAACCATTGAAGGAATGCCAACTTGGCGGCCTAACAAAATGTGCTCACGTGTTTGTGGCATAGGTCCATCAGCAGCATTAACAACTAAAATTGCGCCATCCATTTGAGCAGCACCAGTAATCATGTTTTTCACATAGTCAGCGTGGCCTGGGCAATCAACGTGTGCGTAGTGACGATTTTCTGTCTCATACTCAACGTGAGCAGTAGAAATTGTAATTCCACGCGCTTTTTCTTCTGGTGCGCCATCAATCTCATCATATGCTTTGAAATCACCAAATTGCTTTGTAATAGCAGCTGTTAATGTTGTTTTACCGTGATCAACGTGGCCAATTGTGCCGATGTTACAATGCGGTTTATTACGTTCAAACTTTTCTTTAGCCATAACGGCCTCCCTATCATTAGCGCAAAATCATATAATGCGTTGGTTACGCGTGTGCGCGTAAATGGAATTAAGAAAAAAATCAAGTAAAATAATTTATCTTTAAGTAAACTTATTTTCTCTAGGGAAACCACGGGGAGCCATCCGCCCTGCCCCAGCACGCTTACCGATCCAATCCGTAAGCTCAGTTTCTACACGCCGCCTTCCTGCAGGATCCAACCAAGATAAACCATCAAGTAAATGGAATGTTGTTGCATCGTTAAGGCCACCATCTTTATATTTTTGCATACGGACACCCTTACCGCGCGACATAACTGGTAGTTCACTTAATGGAAAAATCAAAACTTTACGATTTTCACCAACAGTTGCAACATAATCCCCAGACACGGCTTTGCATATTATAGCAGAAACATCGCCTTTAACGTTCAAAACCTGTTTACCCGTCCGAGTTTGAGCAACAATGTCATTTTCTTCAACAACAAAACCATCGCCTGCAGACGAGGCTAATATAAGTTTACGGTCTGGTTGATGTATGAAAAGGTCAATCATATTGGCATCATTAGGTAAATCAACAATTAAGCGAATTGGCTCACCCATGCCACGACCACCAGGTAATTCAGAGCATAACATTGTATAAAATCTGCCATTACCACCAAACATTAATAATTTATCAGTAGTTTCAGCATGAAAAACAAATCTTTTTTCATCACCATCTTTATATTTTAAATCTTGAGTTAAATCGACATGCCCTTTCATTGCCCGGACCCATCCCATAGATGAACAAACTATAGTTATTGGCTCTTTTTCGATCATTGCTTCGATTGGCACCTCTTCAAAATCTGGCGCGTCTGCTAATTCTGTCCTTCTAGCTCCACGCTCACTATTTTTACCAAATATTTTACGTGTTTCTCGCAACTCGTTTACTATTCGATCCCATTGCAACTCTTCAGATGCCAATAAATCATCTAAATCTGCTCTCTCAAGTTGCAAACTATCTAACTCTGAGCGCAACTCAATTTCTTCAAGTTTACGTAAACTCCTTAGGCGCATATTTAATATTGCTTCAACCTGAACATCAGATAAACTAAATTCGTTCATCATAATATTTTTTGGTTCATCTTCATTTCGTATAATTTCAATAACACGATCAAGATTTAAGAACGCAACTATGTATCCTTCTAAAACCTCCAACCGGTGGTCAATCTTATCCATACGATGTTTTGATCTGCGTAATAAAACATCCCTTTTATGGTCTATGAAAGCTTTAAGAACCTCTTTCATTGAGCAAACTTTAGGGGTCCGACCATCAATCAGAGTATTTAAATTCAAATTAAATCGAATTTCTAAATCTGACATTCTAAATAATGTTTCCATTAACACAGTCGGATCAACAGTTTTTGCACGAGGTTCCAGAACCAATCGAATATCTTCAGCACTCTCATCACGAACATCTGCTAAAATTGGTAATTTTTTTAACTGAATTAGCTCTGCTATTTTTTCAATTAATTTAGACTTTTGAACTTGGTAAGGTATTTCTGTAACAACAATTTGCCAAAGCCCTCTTGGTAATTCTTCAATATACCATTTTGAACGAAGGCGCATTGGCCCACGTCCAGTTCGATAAGTTTCTAATAAATTTTCTCTTGGCTCCACTAGAATTCCACCAGTTGGGAAATCTGGACCTGGCACAAAATCCATTAACGTTTCATCTCGTGCATTTGGAGCTTTTATCAAGTGAATAGAAGCATCCAGTAATTCACCGATATTGTGTGGTGGAATATTTGTTGCCATACCTACAGCTATTCCGGTTGATCCATTAGCAAGAAGGTTAGGGAAGCTAGCTGGTAATACTGTAGGTTCAGTTAATCGACCATCGTAATTATCTTGAAAATCAACAGCATTTTCTTCCATGCCTATTAACATTGCTTCTGCAACAGCTGTCATTCTGGCTTCTGTATATCGGGCAGCAGCTGGATTATCGCCATCAATATTCCCAAAATTTCCCTGACCATCAACCATTGGGTATCTTACAGAAAAATCTTGTGCTAATCTTGCCATAGCATCATAAATCGCAGCATCCCCATGGGGATGAAAATCGCCCATAGTATCACCCGAAATCTTCGCTGATTTTAAAAATTTACCATTTGAAACTAGCTTTAGTCTATACATTGCATATAAAATTCGGCGATGAACAGGTTTCAATCCATCTCTTGCATCGGGTAACGCACGGTGCATTATTGTTGAAAGTGCGTATGTTAAATATCGATCACCAATTGCTCTTCGCAAGGGCTCAGATAGAGTATTACTACCACTATCATCTTCATTTTTTTCATTAATCAAATCAGCCATAAAAGATGTCTAACGAGACAGAACATCAGCGTCTAGAGCTTGTAAGTCTTTTTAAGAAAATTTCTTTCTCAATCACAAATATTTTATTTTTTATGATATTTTTAGTGTCCAAGAATCTGTGATAAAAATAACTTTGTACGATCATTTTGTGGATTATCAAAAAACTGCTCTGGTTCATTTTGTTCTATAATTTGACCTTCATCCATAAAGATAACACGATTAGCAACTTCTCTTGCGAAACCCATTTCATGAGTAACAACAAGCATAGTCATACCATCTTCAGCCAATTGAACCATTGTATCCAAAACTTCTTTAATCATTTCAGGATCTAAAGCTGAGGTTGGTTCATCAAAGAGCATTATTCTAGGTTTCATACATAATGATCTAGCAATTGCTACTCGCTGTTGTTGCCCACCAGATAACTGACCAGGATATTTATTTGCTTGTTCTGGAATTTTTACTTTTTCCAAGAAATGCATAGCCGTTTCCATTGCTTCTTTTTGAGGAACTTTACGAACCCAAACTGGCGCAAGCATACAATTTTCTAAAATAGTTAAATGTGGAAACAGATTAAAATGCTGGAAGCACATTCCAACTTCAGATCTAATAGTATCAATATTTTTTAAATCAGATGACAAAACAGTGCCATCAACTGTAATCAAACCTTCTTGGTGTTCCTCTAATGCATTTATGCATCGAATGAGCGTAGATTTACCAGAGCCTGAAGGTCCGGCAATTACAATCCGTTCCCCACGATTTACTTTTAAATCAATATCACGCAGCACATGGAATGAACCAAACCATTTATTCATTTTAGTGATTTGGATTGCTACCTCGTCACTGACTTCTAGTTGCTTTTTTGCGTTAGCCATAACATACGCTCCTTTGATTAGTGACCTGTTGCGAGCCTACGCTCTAAATACATGGAATATCGCGACATGGAAAAACAGAAAATGAAGAAAATGAAGCCAACAAAACCATAGAGTTCCCACAATATACCATTCCATGCCATATCTGCGCGGATGTTCGTGGATAGCCCTAATGGATCTAGTAAGCCAATAATTGAAACTAATGTAGTATCTTTAAATAAACCAATGAATGTCGAAACAATGCCAGGAATTGATATTTTCAGTGCTTGAGGCATGATAATTAGTCTTTGTGCTTTCCAATAATCTAAGCCAAGACTATCAGCAGCCTCATATTGGCCTTTTGGCAATGCAGCTAAGCCACCTCTAACAACTTCTGCCATGTAAGCAGATGCAAATAATGTTACCATGATCATTACACGTAAAATTAAATCAAAATTTGAACCTGGTGGTAGAAATATATTCAGTAATGTAGATGCTACAAATAATAGTGTTATGAGTGGAACCCCACGAATGAATTCTATAAAACAAACACATACTCCTTTAAGAATTGGGAGATCTGATTGGCGGCCAAGTGCTAGAAGTATTCCTATTGGCAAAGATAGAGCGATACCGGTAACACCTATTAAAACTGCCAGCATAAAGCCACCCAATCTATCTGAATCAATTGCTTCAGAGCCTATTGGTAATATGGAAAATAGCATTGTTGATAATGGGCTAACAATAAATAGCCACCAGATGAGCGGCAAAACAATTGATGCTATTACACCAGATAATGAACCAGCTATTTTATTTACATACACAAAACCAACATATGCGATAATAAATCCTGCAAATACTGTTATTGGAAACCAAATAGAACCACCCCAAATTAACCAAAAACAAAGAAAAGGGTATACTGCCGTTAAATATAATAGCTTTCGTGATGCTCCTTCAAATAATACAGGCGCCAAAGCAAGACCAAGTAGAAAGAAAGCCAATATAGGGCGCCAGTATAATTCTGATGGATAAAACCCAAATAATAATTGCAACCAGCGCTCACGGATAACTCCCCAACAAGCACCACCGCCTCCATGACCATCTCGTCCTAATTCTGCTAATATAGATCTACATTCAGTTAAAGATCCAGAATACCATGTTGGAGAAAAAACCCATGGCAATATGCTACTCAAAACAGAAATTATAAAATACAATACGATTATGGTTAAAATCGTATTTGGAATATCAGAAAACATATTTTTTCTAAACCAACCAACAATACCAGCTTCTGATAAAGGTGCAGCTCGTTGCGGTACAATATCTTTTCTTACAAAGGACAGATCAACCATTTTAACGCTCCACCAATTTTACTGAGTTGTTATACCAATTCATTAGTGATGAAATAGCCAACGAAATAACCAAATATATAGCCATTCCCATTAAAACTGTTTCCAATTCACGACCTGTTTGATTAAGAGTTATTCCCATTAACGTTCCTGTTAAATCCATATATCCAACTGCAATTGCTAATGAAGAATTTTTTGTTAAATTTAAATATTGAGAAATTAATGGTGGAATAATAATTCTTAACGCTTGTGGTAAAATTATTAAATTCATAGTCCGGCCAGGCGATATTCCTAAAGCAAACGCAGCCTCTGACTGACCTTTTTCAACTGCTTGGATGCCTGAGCGAACATTTTCTGCAATAAATGCAGCCGTATAAAGTGACAGGGCTATCCATAACGCTATCAAGGAATTACGCATGTATGTCCCACCTTTAAAGTTAAACCCTTTTAATTCGGGATAACCAAGGTGAAATCCAAGTGCCCAGAGAACAAGTATAATAGGGAAAATAATAACAGATATTCTTTTCCACCATGTTGTAGGCCTTACTCCAGTTTCATTTTGAATTTTATCAGCACTAGTTTTAATTTTTCTTGAAACAAAAACACCAACAAAAAGTACAATTAAAAGTGCTATTAAATCTAGACTAATTCCAAATCTTAAACTTGAAGCTCCTAATAGATATATATCACCAAGCCCATTACTAAATAAAGGCTCAGGAATGTAGACGCCACGATTGGTAATAGCAACTGAATCAAGCAGTTTCATACTTGCTTCACCAGATCTAAATTGATTTGGCCTTGGCATAGTTTCTATCATGATTGAGAAAACAATTATGATCCAAAGTAAAACAGGAATATTTCGGAACATCTCGATGTAAAGCGTCATAACACGAGCAACTAACCAATTTTTTGATAAGCGCATTACTCCAATTGCTACGCCTAATACAGTTGCAGTAATACATCCCATAAAAGCCAAAACAAGCGTATTAAGTAGCCCCATTAAACCAGCACGAAGATGTGTATCTCTCGACGTGTAATCTAAAAGCCTTTGATTAATATCATAATTGGAAGGCTCTCCCAAAAATTTAAATTGTATTGGTTTTCCTAATGTTGCCAAGTTGGCTGCAGTATTACTAATTAACCAACCAAAAAATAAAAGAAGAGCAATTAGGGACACAACCTGAATTGTCATTGATCTGTAGCGAGTATCGTAAAGTAACTGACTAAACTTAAACCCTTGTTTATCTGGGTCTGGGATTGCATTCATTGCTTATTGTTCCCTAAATTAAATATCATAGCATTTTGCGCATAAAACATGGCTTGAAGTATATACAGTTACTTAGCGACACTCGTTTTATTACAAGCGACAAAATGCAATTATATCTATAAAATGAAAAAAAAATTAGGCGCTACAATAAATGTAGCGCCTAATAATAATTATTAACGGAAAGGTGCAGAGTAAATTAATCCGCCATCAGTCCATGATGCATTTAATCCACGAGCAATACCGATTGGTGTGTTCACACCGATATTTTTCTCAAAGATTTCGCCGTAGTTACCATTTACAGCAATTGCACGTGATGCCCATGCTTTGTCTAATCCAAGCATTCCGCCCAAGTCGCCTTCTGTACCTAACAGACGATTAACTTCTGGGTTTTTACCAGCATTAGCACTGTGCTCTGCAATATTTGCAGATGTAACACCTAATTCTTCAGCTGTGATCAATGCGTTCAATGTCCAACGAACAATATCACCCCAGTTGTTGTCACCATGACGTACTAAAGGACCTAAAGGCTCTTTTGATACGATTTCTGGTAATACGATGTGATCGTCAGGTGCTTCAAAAGTTGCACGAGTAGATGCTAAACCAGATGCATCTGTAGTATATACATCACATGCGCCAGCTAAGTATTGAGCTTGTGCTTCAGCATTTGTCTCAATTGGAACTGGTTCATAAGAAATATTGTTTGAACGGAAGAAGTCAGCAAGATTTAATTCAGTTGTTGTACCAGTTTGAATACAAACAGTTGCACCATCTAAATCTTTAGCTGAAGTTACACCTAATGCTTTTGGAGCCATGAAGCCCTGTCCATCATAGTAGTTTACACCAGCAAATTCAAATTTCAAATCTACATCACGGCTAAATGTCCATGTTGTATTACGTGCTAACACATCAACTTCACCAGAAGCTAGTGCCGTAAAACGTGTTTTACCTGTTGTAGGTACAAACTTAACAGCATTTCCATCGCCTAAAACAGCAGCAGCAACAGCACGACATACAGCTACGTCGAAACCATCCCAAACGCCATTTGCGTCAGCTAAAGCGAAACCAGCTAAGCCAGTTGAAACACCACATTTAAGTTCGCCAGCAGCTTGAACATCTTCAAGAGTACCAGCAGCAGCAAAGCCAGCTGCAAAAGTTGCGGCAGCTATTGTGCCAAAAAAAGCAGATTTTTTCATCTTTTTCCTCATCCTGTGTGCTCTTTTAAATAAAGAGCGTTTTAGATCTTAAATTAGACCCGTTTATAAAAGTATTGGTTTGAACCAAAACCTGACTGATATTGCGGCAAACAGGCATACATCGTCAACTCTATTCTATGCAAATCTATTAAAAAAAATGGGCTCTTATTTAATATATGTAAGACGAGCTTACCTATATTAAATTTATGGCTAATATTAAGTAATAAATTTAATATATTTATACGCTAAAAAATTTTTAGCCAAATTACTCAGGCCATAGAAACCATCAACTATTCTCAAAAATAGGTAAATAATTAATTATAAGTAATCATATATGACCTATATTTGCCATATATTCTATATTAATTTGGAAAACTGGAAACTTTCCAAAACTTATAGGCAAATTCAAAATCTGTACGCTTCTTTGAAAGAGCTTCAGTAGCATCGTCATCAATACCCCACTGTTTTTCTTGCCATCTTTCATCGACCGTAGCGGCCAACCATGCCTCGTTAAGATTTATATGATTCGAAACTAATGCCATCGAAAGTATAAATGAACCACTTATTGTTATCATATCGTGCATACCCGCTAGTTGATACAAATTCATTTCCTTCAATTTATTTTTATAAATATTTAAAGATTTATTACTTTGTATGATATGCATAACTCCAGATGTAGTTAACATGGGTGCTGAAAGGGCATGATCTGACCATTCTAATATCGAGTCCCAGGTATTATTTTGTTCATCTATCAAACTTTGAGGTGTGACTGCACGATAACATAGTAAATCACTACCCGCGTACTCTGACAACATATCAATCACGGCAATCTGATTTACAGTAATTTTATCAATAACCGAGTTTGCCATTCTTGTTGTTGGCATTGAATTAGGGTCTACTATTTCATCTTGCGCCATCCATTCTTTGGCAATTTCTTCAGCAATTGTGCGAAAATCAACTTTAAGTAATGCTTTTGATGGTGTCTGGATTGTACGCCCATCTAATTCAATAACGAAACCATCTTTTAAATGAATAACCTTAGCTTTTTTCCAAAATCTTTTTTTTAAACTTGGTGTCACTTGTAGGCCTCAAAAGGATCAACAGGTGCATACTTGACTTCCCAACCAAATGTTGCCCAAGTTTTTTCCATATGATCAGGCAACTCTGCTGTTATATGAATCTCTTTTTTCGTAATTGGATGATTAAAAGTAATTGATCTTGCGTGTAGATGCATTTTTCGACTTATATCTCCACCTAATTGAGCACCCCACCCATCTCCATCATTAGTTTGAGTATTTGTCCCATATTTTCCATCCCCGACAATAGGATTACCTAATTCAGCCATATGCGCCCGTAATTGGTGTGTCCTACCCGTAATGGGAACCAAAGCAACCCATGAAGCTCGCTTTCCAACATCCTCTAGCACTGTATAATCTGTAGTAGCATGCTTAGCATCCTGCAGATCAGCTACCTCACTAGGATGAACACATTGCATTTTTTCACCTGATCCATTTGGACCATGACCACCTGCTTTAACCAAACCATATTTAATAGTTCCAAGTTTAGGATGCGGACACCCAGCTACTGCAGCCCAGTAAATTTTTCTTGTTTCTCTTGATTGAAAAGCCTTTGTTAAACCTGATGCTGCCAAACCCGTTCTTGCTAACAATAATACTCCAGAAGTATCTTTATCCAAACGATGGACTAATTTTGGTTTGCTTTCTAAATCAAACTTTAAAGCGGCCGATAATCCATCTACATGGCGCAATTGGCCAGAACCACCCTGAACCGCTAATCCTGCAGGTTTATTTATAGCAATTATATAATCGTCTTTATATAAAACTGCCTCTCTAATCATTTCAGCATCTGCTTTTGTAATTTTTGCGGTTGCTGTATCTCGCGGCATATTTGAAGTATCTGGCAAGGGTGGAACACGAACTGATTGCCCTACCGATAAACGTGATGAAGCTTTGACCCGACCACCGTCTACACGGCACTCTCCCTTACGGCACATCTTTTCAATTCGACCTTGACCTAATTCTGGAAATATACGGCGCAAAAATCTATCTAAGCGTTGATCTTGGCCGTCTTCATCAACTTCTATTATTTGAACACCACTCATGTAATTATTGCTTTCATCAAAAATATACCTACAAAAATTGCCAATAAAGAAAATATAATTGAAGCTAATATATAACCACCAGCATAAATGTATTTTTCAATTTCGAACAATCGAACTACATCCAATGAAAACGCACTTAGTGTAGTAAAGCCACCTAATATACCTGTCATAAAAAATAATGCCCATTGGCCAGACAGTTTAGATGAAAACCAAACAAAAGCTATTCCCATAAGGAATGAACCTAAAACGTTAACAACAAGCGTGCCTGTAGGAAAAGCAATGCTAAGCGTTAAAAAATATCTTAAGAGAGCCCCAATAGCCCCACCTAGTGCAATATAAATATAGGTCATAAGAACCTAATACATCTTAAAATTATTTTGTCGATTTATTTTTATGAGTACGTAATTTACTAAAAAAATTAATTCGCTTCTTTAACTCGCGTTCTTCACCTCTTTCAACTGGTAAATAGTATACGCCACGGGCCATATCTTCAGGAAAATAGTTTTGGCCAGAAAATCCATCTTCTTCATCATGATCGTATAAATAGTTACTGCCATATGACAGATCTTTCATTAATTTTGTTGGAGCATTTAAAATATGATTTGGTGGCATCTTTGAACCAGTTTTTTTTGCCGCGTCTAAAGCGTTCTTATATGCCTTATAGGAAGAATTAGATTTTGGCGCTAATGCTAAATATAAAACTGCTTGTGCCAATGCCAGATCACCTTCTGGAGATCCTAGCCTTTCATATGTTTGCCAAGCTTGTAGACAAACACCTTGAGCCTTAGAATCCGCTAAACCAATATCTTCTATTGCCATTCTAGTAATTCTTCTTGCTAAATATCTTGGATCTTCGCCACCCTCTAACATTCGTGCAAGCCAATATAATGCAGCATCTGGATCAGATCCTCGAACAGATTTATGAAGTGCCGAGATAATATTAAAATGTGAATCACCTTTTTTATCATATTGCGCTGCACGTTTTGACAGACGCTTACTTAATTGAGTGGGGTCTAAGTTTTTTTCATCCCAATTAAATATTTGCTCAACAAGGTTAAGTAAACTTCGACCATCACCATCAGCCATTTCAAGTAATAAATCTCGCGCTTCACCAGTTAATGGCAACTGAGCAGACATTTCTTTTTCAGCACGCTGAGCAATAAGCTCTAAATCACTTAAAGATAGACGCTCAAGAACCATAACTTGAGCACGCGATAATAATGCGGAATTTAATTCAAACGAAGGATTTTCAGTTGTTGCACCAATAAGCACTATTGTTCCATTTTCGATAAATGGTAGAAATCCATCTTGTTGAGATTTATTAAATCTATGTATTTCATCGACAAAAAGTAACGTAGGTCTCCCTTTTGAATAACGTATTTTAGCTGCTTCGAATTGTTTTCTTAAATCAGATACACCAGAATAGATTGCACTAATCTGAACGAAGTGCATGTCTATTTCTAGCGCAAGAAGGCGGGCTATTGTTGTTTTTCCTACTCCTGGAGGTCCCCAAAATATAATTGAAGGTAAATTTCTATTTTTTAGCATCATAAATAAAGATCCGTCAGGACCAATTAGTTTCTTTTGCCCAATAACATCTGATATTTTCTTTGGTCTACACTTATCTGCAAGAGGGCGATTTTCCTCAAGCGGAGATGGTGGTGTATCCTGATCAAACAAATCTGCCATTAATAAACACTACAATCTTTTATTATTAGTTCATACAAATAATATTTTTAAAGTTCTATGGAAATTACTTTTTAGGATATTATTATTTAATTTAATTAATTTCAAATTCTTTGCAGGCAAAAAAAAACGAGCCTATTTGGCTCGTTTTTTGGAATTCTTTTAACTATATTTAGCTTTCTGTAGCTTCTTCTGCTTCAAGGCGAGCTTTGTCACCCGCACCTTTTGCATTTACATCACGGTCTACAAATTCAATTATTGCCATAGGCGCCATGTCTCCATAACGAAAACCAGCTTTTAAAACTCTAACATATCCACCTTGACGATCTTTATATCTTGGACCCAATATTTCAAATAATTTTGCAACGTATTGCTCTTGCTTTAGCTTTGAAGCCGCTTGTCTTCGTGCGTGCAAATCACCACGTTTTGCTAACGTAATCATTTTTTCCATAATTGGGCGAAGCTCTTTAGCTTTTGGTAAAGTTGTTTTTATTTGTTCATGCTCAATCAATGATCCAGCCATATTTGCAAATAAAGCTTTTCTATGCTCGTGCGTACGATTTAAACGACGATAACCTTTTGCGTGACGCATAATTATATTCCTTTTTCTTCATTTTACTTTGTCTGGCGAGCCTGCGATGGGTCTCACACTCCTTGGGGCAGGATTGCCCGGATTTTTTTCCAGAATTGAAAGAATATCCTATTCCCCACTATTGTGGGCATTTAAAGGCTCCCTAGTAGGGAGCCAGAGTTTTAAAATTGGTCTTCGAACTTCTTTGCAAGCTCTTCTATATTTTCTGGTGGCCAATCGACTATGTCCATACCAAGATGCAGACCCATAACAGTTAATACTTCCTTAATTTCATTTAGAGACTTACGACCAAAATTTGGTGTTCTAAGCATTTCTGCTTCTGTCTTCTGAATTAAATCACCAATATAAACAATATTATCATTCTTCAAGCAATTTGCTGAACGTACAGATAACTCTAATTCGTCAACTTTCTTAAGAAGAAGCGGATTAAACTCTAAGTCATCTTCTTCATCCTGGCGCTGGGCAGCTTCTGGTTCGTTAAAGTTAACAAAAGTGGCTAATTGATCCTGCAAAATACGTGCTGCAAATGCTACAGCATCTTCTGCAGAAACAGATCCATCAGTTTCAATTTTCATAGTTAGTTGATCATAATCTAGAACTTGACCTTCACGTGTTGGTTGAACGTCATATGAAACTTTCAATACAGGTGAATATAATGCATCAATTGGAATCAATCCAATAGGTGCATCCTCAGGACGGTTTTGGTCTGCAGCAACATAACCTTTACCAGTATCTACTGTTAACTCCATAAATAAAGACGCACCATCATCTAAATGGCAAATTATGTGATCTTTATTTAATACTTCAATACCTGCAGTTTCGGCAATGTCACCAGCAGTAACAATTGTTGGGCCTTTAGCTGAAATTGAAACACGTTTTGGACCTTCAACTTCCATTGCAATAGCAACACCCTTTAAGTTCAAAACCATGTCAGTCACATCTTCACGAACGCCAGCTACAGAAGAAAACTCATGTAAAACATTATCAATCTGTACAGATGTAATTGCTGAACCTTGCAATGAAGATAAAAGCACTCGACGCAAAGCATTGCCTAGTGTCAAACCAAACCCACGTTCCAGTGGTTCAGCAATAACCGTGGCCATCCGTAAAGGATCTGCACCTGGCTTAATTTCTAGTTGTGTTGGCTTTATTAGCTCTTGCCAATTCTTATGGATCATATGGGCCTCCATTCTTGTTCACTGGGATGATTCCGGCCTAGCGAACGCTCGAGGTTAAAATTATAATATGGTAGGCATTAATGCCTACCAAAGTATATTAAACGCGGCGACGTTTCGGTGGACGACAACCATTATGTGCCATTGGTGTTACATCACGAATTGACGTAACGTTTAGTCCAATTGCGGCTAAAGCGCGAAGTGCACTTTCTCGACCAGAACCAGGACCTTGAACTTCAACTTCTAAAGTTTTTACACCATGCTCTTGAGCTTTTTTACCTGCATCTTCAGCTGCCATTTGAGCAGCATAAGGTGTAGATTTTCTTGAGCCTTTGAAACCCATTGTGCCAGCAGAAGACCATGCAATTGCATTTCCTTGAGCATCCGCAATAAGTATTTTTGTATTATTAAAAGAAGAATTTATGTGCGCAACACCTGCTGTAATATTTTTGCGTTCTTTTTTCTTTGTACGAACTTCACTTGCCATTATTCAGCACTCCCTTATTTCTTCTTACCAGCAATAGCCTTTGCAGGGCCTTTGCGAGTGCGAGCGTTAGTACTTGTGCGTTGGCCACGAACTGGCAAACCACGACGATGACGAAGTCCTCGGTAACAACCCAAGTCCATTAATCTTTTGATGTTCATGGAAACTTCCCGGCGTAGATCGCCTTCAACATCAAAGTTTGCGTCAATAAATTCGCGGATTGATAACACTTCAGCGTCTGAAAGTTCATTAATACGACGAGCCGCATCAATTTTTGTTCCTTCACAGATTTTGTCTGCAGATGCAGGGCCAATTCCTGTTATGTAGGTTAATGCGATTGGGACCCTTTTATGGGTCGGCAGGTTAACGCCAGCAATTCGTGCCAAGTTATATATCCTTACAGTTGCGGTTCCGTCTTTCCAGAACCTATTTTCACAACAGTGCAAAATATTCCATATTTTACACCAATAATATCTAAGCCTATCGAATCATTTAGTTAAAAATAAAGAACAAGCAGAGAAAGCAGTCAATTAGGCGAAAAAGTGTTATCCGTCAAGCAAATATAAATACCTAATAGCTTTATGAATTTAATCTTAAGGATTATTGACTTTAATCATTATACTATAAATCTGATACCAAAAGACTTACTAAATTTTAGATAATGCCTTTGATATCTCCCCACCAACTTTTTCGATACTATTCAAGCCATTTACTTGCTGAAGTTGTTCTTTAGCGTAATAATACCCAATAAGTGGTGAAGTATCTTTATAATATGCCATCAAACGAGTTTTTAATGCATCTTCATTATCATCAGCTCGTTTTTTAAACGCACCCACTTCTCCACAGCTATCACACTTTCCCTTTATAATCGGGGCTTTAAATTCTTCATGGTATCCATGCCCACAAACCCCACATGTAAATCGACCCGTAATTCTCTTTACAAGCGCTTCATCATCAACGGTCATTTGAATCACAGCATCCAATTTTTGACCTACTTTTGATAATAAGTCATTAAGTGCATCTGCTTGGGCTAATGTTCGGGGAAATCCGTCAAAAATAAATCCTCCCAGTGAAGTGCTTGATGTTAATTGTTCCTCAATTAAACCAATCACTATTTCATCTGTTACTAATTCTCCTCGGTCCATCACACCAGCAACCATCTGACCTAATTCAGTTCCTGATGTCCTAGCAGCACGAAGCATATCACCAGTCGATAGTTGGACCATATCGAGATCAGCGACTAGAGTCGCTGCTTGTGTACCTTTACCTGCACCTGGAGGACCAATTAAAATGATATTCACTTAGTATCTCCTGATTAGCGTCTTGTTTTTCGCTTTCGAGCCTTGGCTCGATTTTTACCCGTTAATTTTGAACGTTCAATTAAACCCTCATATTGGTGGGCCAGTAAGTGAGATTGTACCTGTTGAATGGTATCCATAGTTACAGAAACAACAATTAACAAACTAGTACCACCAAAATAAAATGGAATTGCAAACTGAGAGCGCAGAACTTCAGGTAATAAACATACTGCAACCAAATAAGCAGAACCCACAACTAGAATTCTTGCAACGACATAGTCTAAATATAAACCAGTATTTTTACCTGGACGAATACCCGGTACAAAGCCATTTTGTTTCTTTAAATTATCAGCAACTTCATCTGTCTTGAAAGATACGTTAGCAGTATAGAAGTAGCTGAAGAAAACTATCATCACAACAAAAAAGACAAAATACAATGGTTGACCAGGACCAAACCATGCTAGAAGCGTATTCATAAATCCAGATGTTTGGGTGCTTGAAAATGTCGCTATTGTTGTTGGCAATAAAAGAAGCGCTGAAGCAAAAATTGGTGGAATAACTCCAGCAGGATTCAATTTTATAGGCAGATGGCTGCTCTCTCCGCCATAAACCTTCATACCAACTTGGCGTTTTGGGTATTGAATATGAACTTTCCTTAATGCGCGCTCCATGAAAACAATAAATGCAATTACAGCTACGACCATAACCATCACAGCTATAATAACTGCAGGAGATAATGTGCCTTGTCGACCTTGAACGAAAAACTGTGCAAGAGCCGCTGGTAATTCAGCAACTATGCCAACAAAAATAATTAAAGAAATTCCATTGCCTATTCCACGTGCAGTAATCTGCTCACCAATCCACATTAGGAACATCGTTCCACCTACTAAAGTGATAATACATGGTAGTTGGAAGGTTAGAAAACCAGGGTTTGTTGCCATGTCACCTGCTTGTAATCCAGCAGACAGGCCATAAGCTTGAAATATTGCTAAAGCAACAGTGCCATAGCGTGTATATTGATTAATCTTTTTACGACCTTGATCACCCTCTTTTTTGAGCTGTTCTAAAGATGGCACCATTGCAGTTAGCAACTGCACAATAATAGATGCAGAGATATATGGCATGATTCCAAGTGCAAAGATTGCCATACGACTTACTGCACCACCGGTAAACATATTGAGAATTCCACCAATTCCTTGCTGTGCAGAATCTACAAAAGTTTTGAGTGCAATGGCATCAATGCCTGGAACAGGAATGAATGTTCCTAAACGATATACAATAAGCATACCTAAGGCAAAAATTATACGGCTCTGAAGTTCTTTGGCTTTGCCAAAGGCGCCCCAAGAAATATTTGATGCCATTTGTTCAGCGGCTGATGCCATGCTTAAGACCCTTTCGAATAAAAACGCCGCAAAATCCGTTCCCAGACCGCGGCGCTAAAAACTATAATATTTTGTAAGCCGAGTTTTCCTGACTCACAACCCTTATTCAGCTACTTTTGCGGCCTTTGTGACATTAAGTGAGCCACCTGACTTAGCAACAGCTTCAATTGCTGATGCTGAGGCACCTGTAACTGTAATATCTAACTTTGAAGTTAATTCACCTTTTGCCAGAATACGCACACCATCTTTAATACGACGAACTAGTCCACTCTCTACAAGAGATTGTTCTGTAATTGGCTTTTTTGCATCTATCTTTTTTGCATCAACAAATTTTTGTATTAAACCAAGATTTACAACTGCGTAAGTTTTTGAATTTATATTGTTAAACCCACGCTTTGGCAAACGCATGTACAATGGCATTTGACCACCTTCATAACCGTTTATTGCCACACCTGAGCGTGATTTTTGGCCTTTTATACCACGTCCACCCATTTTACCTGTACCAGAACCTGGTCCGCGGCCAACGCGTTTACGCCGTTTAGTTGCACCTGGATTATCTGAAAGTTGATTCAGTTTCATATCGCTATCTCCTTTGGCCGGAATTGCCCCCGATTAGCGATAAAGGACAAACACGGCATTAATTGATTCTGTGAACATTTATATCACCGTGAGCGTATAACTCTTTGGTATAATTTATGCAAGAAGATGTAAGGTGTTATTAATTAAAATTAATAGCATGCCGCGAATGTAATCTATCCCAGAAAATCAGCTGCAATCCTCATACTTCTTAATGGGCGAACAATTGATATAGACTTTTGATATAGTGGGTGAGCTTTATATGCATCCAAAGCTTTTTGATCAGCAAACTCCGCATAGACAATAAAGTCAGGATCATCTTTATTTATCTTATCAACTTTCAGATTACGCCTTACCTCAAACAATAACGCATGCGGATTATTTGAAAGAATCGATAAGCCATCAAAAATAGCATTCTCATCTTCTGGATTATTTGCATTAAAAAAAACTACATGCCGTATCATAATTCAACTTATTAGTTATTTGATGATTTCATAACAATTTCTATGAATATGCTCAACTAAGTATAGATATAATATTAAATAAAAAAAGCGCTCCATAAATTCATATGGAGCGCATAATATTAAAAAACTAAACTAGGTTTAGCCTTTTTCTTCAATTATCTCTACCATGTGAGAAACTTTTCGAACCATACCACGCACAGATGGAGTATCTTCTAATTCACGTGTTTTGTGCATTTTATTTAAGCCTAGACCAATTAATGTTTCACGCTGATCTTTGGGGCGACGAATTGGTGAACCAATTTGTTTTACAACAATAGTTTTAGCCATAGTTTAAGCCTCCTCTTTTGGTAAAATTTCAGAAACTTTCTTACCACGTCTTTGAGCTACAGATCTTGGTGAAGCTTCTTTTCCTAAACCGTCCATAGTTGCACGTATCATATTATAAGGATTTTGAGATCCTATTGATTTGGCAACCACATCCAGAACACCTAACATTTCAAAAACAGCGCGCATTGGACCACCAGCAATAATGCCAGTACCCTGCGGTGCAGTTCTCATCACAACTTTACCAGCGCCATGACGGCCATTTACATCATGATGTAATGTTCGTCCCTCGCGTAATGGAACACGAATCATTTGGCGCTTTGCTTGCTCAGTAGCCTTACGTATTGCTTCAGGTACTTCTTTGGCTTTACCTTTACCATATCCAACTCTACCTTTTTGATCTCCTACCACTACAAGTGCAGCGAATCCAAAACGCTTACCACCTTTAACAGTTTTAGATACGCGGTTGATCGCTACTAAACGATCCTGAAATTCTGGCGTTTCGTCGCGTTCGCGACCTCTACGATTGTCTTCTCTAGCCATTTTGGCCTCCTGAATAAGGGTAAAACCCTAAATAATATCAATCCCAGTGAGCAAAGCTCCCGGATCATCGAGGTGGGCCAAAGCCCACCTACAATTTTAAAATTGCAAACCACCTTCGCGAGCTGCGTCAGCTAATGCTTTTACTTTACCGTGAAAAATAAAACCACCACGGTCGAAATAACATATTTCTACTCCAGCTTTCTTGGCTCGTTCTGCAATTGCAGTGCCAACTTTTGCTGATGCTTCTATATTGTTTTTCCCAACTACTCCTAACACCTTCTCTAGAGAAGACGCAGATGCAATTGTTGTACCATTCACATCATCGATTAATTGCACGCTGATGTTCTTTGACGAACGATGTACACAAAGACGTGGACGACCATTTGCCATTTTCTTAATTTTGTTCCGGTTGCGCATACGACGCTTGAGGAACAATGTTCTTCTAGTTTGTGCCATTTTACACGCTCCTACTTAGACTTACCTTCTTTACGGAAGATATACTCGTCTTTATATTTGATGCCTTTGCCTTTATACGGCTCAGGCTTACGCCATTCACGAATTTTCGCAGCTACTTCACCAACTTGTTGTTGATCAATACCTTCAACAATAATTTCTGTTGGCTTCGGTGCAGTTACTGTAATGCCAGCGGGCACTTCAAACAACACGTCATGCGAATAGCCAAGTGCCAATTTCAGGACAGCGCCCTGCATTGATGCACGGTAACCAACACCGTTGATTTCCAGCTCTTTTTTGAAGCCATCTGTCACTCCAGTAACGCAATTAGCGATTTGAGTTCGAGACATACCCCATTGTTGACGAGCTCGCTTTGAAGAACCGCGCGGTGTCACCGACACAGCACTGTCTTCAACAGCAAGGCTCACATCATCAGTAGCTTTAAAAGTGCGAACACCTTTTGGGCCCTTGATTTCTACAGTTTGGCCAGAGACAGTGGCTGTTACGCCACTGGGAAGGCCGACTGGTTTTTTACCAATTCGAGACATATCCGCTCCCTAGAATACTGTGCACAACACTTCGCCGCCAACATTGGCTGCCCGTGCTTGTGCATCTGACATCACACCCTGAGGTGTTGATACGATTGAAATTCCCAGACCTTGGCGAACTGTAGGAATGTCAGAGGAAGCCGAGTAAACTCGACGACCTGGTTTTGACACACGTTTAAGTTCTTTTATAACTGGTTCACCGTCAAAATATTTCAAAGAAATTTCCAACTCTGGATGACCAGCGTCTGAAGTTGCACCTTCATAACCACGGATATAGCCCTCGTTCGCTAGAACATCGAGAACCCAACCACGTAATTTTGAAGCAGGTGTTTTTACTGTAGACTTGCCACGCAAATGTGCGTTGCGAATTCTAGTGAGCATATCACCGATAGGATCGTTCATACTACTACTCCTTACCAGCTCGATTTGACCATGCCAGGTATCTGGCCGTCAGACGCCAATTGGCGTAACGCGATACGAGACATTTTCAGTTTACGGTAATAACCCCTCGGACGACCAGTCACTTGGCAACGACTGTGCAAGCGAGTAGCTGAAGAATTACGTGGAAGTTCTGCTAACTTTAGACGCGCTTTAAAACGCTCTTCCATCGGTAGATCTTGATTATTTGCGATTTCTTTCAACGCAGCACGCTTAGCAGCATACTTAACAACAAGCTTTTCACGCTTAAGTTGACGTTGAACCATTGCAGATTTAGCCATAAGTTCTCTCCTTCGCGATTAACTGGTGAAAGGCATGTTGAAGTTTTTCAACAAGCTCAATGCTTCAGCGTCTGTTTTCGCGTTTGTGCTGATAGCGATGTCCATGCCCCACATTTCATCAATTTTATCATAATCGATTTCTGGGAATACGATATGTTCTTTAAGACCCATGGCATAATTGCCATTTCCATCAAAGCTTTTTGCCGATATTCCACGGAAATCGCGAATTCTAGGCATTGCAACTGTGATTAGTCGATCAAGAAAATCGTACATTTGATCGCCACGCAATGTGACTTTACAACCCAAAGGCATTTCTTCACGAACACGGAAACCAGCAATAGATTTTTTAGCCTTTGTTATAACTGGCTGTTGACCAGATATGGAGGCCATATCAGCTACTGCAGAACGTATTTTTTTAGAATCGTTTACTGTTTCACCAATACCCATATTTAATGTAATTTTTGTGATCTTTGGGATCATCATATCGTTCTTATATGCGAATTCTTCTTTCATCGCAGGTCGAACAACTTCTTTGTAGCTCGCCTTGAGGCGTGGAGTATAATCAGCCATCGATCAACGCTCCTGATTTTTTTGCAAAGCGAACTTTTTTGTCACCATCCATTTTAAAGCCAACGCGTGTAGCGCCACCTTCTTTTGGATCAACTAGTGCCAAGTTAGATAATTGAATTGGCATTTCTACCGAAACACGTCCACCTTGTGATGATTGTGATTGCTTAGTGTGACGCACAGCTATGTTTACGCCTGATACTATAGCTTTTCCAGCAGATGGGTTTACAGAAGTTATTTCACCTTCTTTACCCTTATCTTTACCTGAAAGAACAATAATCTTATCACCTTTTTTTAGTTTAGCAGCCATTATAGAACCTCCGGTGCCAAAGACACAATTTTCATGAAGTTCTTTGCGCGCAATTCACGCACAACTGGACCGAATATACGAGTTCCAAGAGGTTCATTATTATTATTTAGAATAACAGCAGCATTTCCGTCAAAACGAATTGCTGTTCCATCATCTCTACGAACTTCTTTGGCTGTACGTACAACCACCGCTTTGCGAACATCACCTTTTTTCACGCGACCGCGTGGAATGGCTTCTTTCACAGAAACGACAATAATGTCTCCAACAGAAGCGTACTTCCGTTTAGAGCCACCTAAAACCTTGATGCACTGAACACGGCGAGCGCCGCTATTGTCAGCTACATCCAGATTAGTTTGCATCTGGATCATTGGGTTTCCTCCGACCTTTGGGGACCATGCAAATTCGGCCCCAGGGTTTCGTTAAACTGATCAGTCTGTTAAAACTGTCCAGCGTTTAGTCTTCGAGATTGGTGCACATTCTTCAATGCGAACTTTATCACCAATTTTGAATTCGTTTTGAGCGTCGTGCGCTCGGTAAGTTTTTGACTTACGAATTGTTTTTTTCAATACTGGGTGCTGGAAGCTACGCTGTACAGACACAGTTATTGTTTGTTCATTTTGGTCACCTGTTACAGTGCCGGCTAGTATACGCTTTGGCATGTTAAGGCTCCTATTCAACAGCCGCAGATGCGGCCTTTTCATTCAAAATTGTTAAAACTCTAGCAGCTTCTCTACGAGCAGCTTTCATTCTAACAGTAGATTCAGCTTGACCTGTTGCTTTTTGAAAACGCAAATTAAATTGCTCTTTCTTTAATGTTACAAGCTCAGCTCTTAGCTCATCAGGTGTTTTATCACGTAATTCGTTGGCGTTCATTGCCATTTCCTTTCAACATCACTGGAAGGCCCAACTTTGTGTGAAATTTATTCACAATCAGGTTACCCCGAATCCAGTGGAGTACATTAGAATGCTCCCTTTAGAGGGGATTCTACCATGAGGCAAGAGGTAATGCTTTTTTATAATATATTTGGGTCTGTTTTAATAAATTTTAATTTATACATTTTTTTAGTGATAGTTTAGCTCCATGCATAATTAAAGCTTACACTAATCCGTTCTTCTTCTGCTAAATTCATAGGGACTTCATGGCGAAGCCAGCTTTCCCATAGTAAAACATCACCAACATTTGGCTTTATATAATTAAATGTACGAGACCCAATATTTGCATTATTTTTTTTTGGAGGTGCCGCCATCATCATTGGCAATCTGGGGTCCTCAAATTTGATCGCACTTGCTCCTTTTGGCATAGAAACATAAGTTGTTCCACTAATTGCAGAATTTGGATGAATATGGCCAGTATGTATCCCACCTTCAGGCAAAATGTTAACCCATAACCCGTTCAATGTTAAAGGATTACTACCAAGATCAAATTGAAGTTCTTCTGCAAAAGCAGCAACATGTTGATCCAATGATTTTACTAAATCATTAAATATTGGGAACCGCCATGGCAAATCATCAAGTGATGCATAGCTTGTATAGCCAGCATAATCATTTTCTTCACACCACTTTTGACCAGCTTCATCATCGTGAGCAATCGAAAAACATGTTGCTTCAAGTTCACTTGGATTAATTTCATTATCAAACTTATTTAAAGTTGCACAATAAATTCGAGTTACAAAAAGATCTAATATATCTGACATAACTTCTTAATATATTAAGATTCCATTAAATCAACGATGCATTTGCTATTTTAGAAAACAAATAATGAAATCTGGAATATGACAATATCAATAAAAAAAACCCAATCATATTATGATTGGGTTTTGATTCGTAGTAATATTTTACTAGCTTTTACCAGTCTTCACGTTGAACAACACGAGTTTTTACAGGTAATTTCATAGCTGCAAGACGTAATGCCTCAACTGCTACTGCCTCTGATACACCATCAATTTCAAACATAACTCGGCCAGGCTTAACTTTACATGCCCAATATTCAACTGAGCCTTTACCTTTACCCATCCGAACCTCAGTAGGCTTATTTGTTACCGGAACATCTGGGAATATACGGATCCAAACGCGACCTTGGCGTTTCATGTGTCTCGTCATTGCACGACGAGCAGCTTCTATTTGGCGAGCGGTAACACGTTCAGGTTGCGTTGCCTTTAAGCCAAATGAACCGAAATTCAAATCAGAACCACCTTTTGCAAGACCCTTGATGCGGCCTTTAAACATTTTGCGGAATTTAGTGCGCTTTGGTGAAAGCATAATATAACTCCCCTATATTAACGGCGCGGCGGACGATTGCCGCCTTGTGGACGAGGCCCACCGCTGTTTTGCATTTCTTCGATACGACGATCACGGGCAGCTGGATCATGTTCCATTATTTCACCCTTGAAAATCCATACCTTTATACCAATGATACCATATGCGGTCATGCCTTCAGCACGAGCATAATCAATATCTGCACGTAAAGTGTGCAATGGTACTCGACCCTCACGATACCATTCAGTACGGGCAATTTCAGCACCGCCTAAACGACCTGCAACATTTATCCGGATACCAAGGGCACCCATTCGCATTGCATTTTGAACCGCACGCTTCATTGCACGGCGGAATGAAACACGACGCTCTAATTGCTGGGCTACTGATTCAGCAACTAACTGTGCATCCATTTCTGGCTTTCGCACTTCTACAATATTTAAATGTAATTCACTATCTGTAAATGCTGCTAGTTTCTTACGCAATGTTTCAATATCAGCACCTTTTTTGCCAATAATAACACCAGGCCTTGCTGAATGGATAGTTACACGGCACTTTTTATGTGGACGCTCAACAATTACCCTAGCTACGCCTGCTTGAACACATTCTTTCTTCACAAATTCGCGAATTTTAAGATCTTCAAGAAGTAGATTGCCATACTTATCGCCTTCAGCGTACCAGCGGCTATCCCATGTGCGATTGACTTGCAAACGAAAGCCAATTGGATTTATTTTTTGACCCATTATGCTTGCTCCTCTTTTGCGGCAGGTACCCGGAGAAGAATTGTTAACTGAGCAAATGGCTTCAGTATCTTTCCATAACGACCACGTGCCCTTGGGCGACCGCGTTTCAGTGTTAGATTTTTACCAACATAGGCTTCTACAACGATTAAATCATCAACATCTAAACCATGGTTGTTCTCTGCATTAGCAATTGCAGATTGCAAAGTTTTCTTAACATCAGCAGAGATACGTTTTTTTGAGAAAGTTAAATCAGCTAAAGCTTTTTCAACAGGTTTATTGCGGATCATTTGCGCCACTAGATTAAGCTTTTGAGGACTTGTACGTAACATTTTATTAACGGCCATAGCTTCGTTATCTGCAACGCGTCGAGTGTTTTTTGATTTACTCATGGCTTAATTCCGTTTCGCTTTTTTATCAGCCGCATGCCCATGATATGTGCGCGTAGGACTGTATTCGCCAAACTTTTGGCCGATCATTTCTTCTGAAACATTTACTGGTATATGCTTGCGGCCATTATAAACGCCAAAAGTTAAACCAACAAATTGAGGCAGTATCGTCGACCGACGAGACCAAATTTTAATTACATCATTATTACGGCCAGATTCGCGTGCTGCTTCGGCTTTTTTAAGCACATAAGCATCAACAAAAGGGCCTTTCCATACTGAACGAGACATCGATTAACGACCCTTCTTCTTAGCGTGACGCGAGCGGATGATTAGCTTGCTAGACGCTTTGTTTTTGTTTCGAGTGCGTGCACCCTTTGTTGGCTTACCCCAAGGAGTAACTGGGTGTCTACCACCTGATGTTCGCCCTTCGCCACCACCGTGAGGGTGATCTACTGGGTTCATAACCACACCACGTACACTTGGGCGAATACCCTTATGTCTATTGCGGCCAGCCTTACCAAAGTTTTGATTTGAATTATCAGGGTTTGATACAGCACCTACTGTTGCCATACATTCCTGACGAACCAAACGAAGCTCTCCAGAAGAAAGTCTAATTTGCGCATAACCACCGTCACGTCCGACGAATTGAGCGTAAGTACCAGCAGCGCGTGCAATTTGCCCACCTTTACCTTGTTTTAACTCAATGTTGTGAATTATTGTACCAATAGGCAAACCTGTAAACGGCATCGCGTTTCCTGGTTTAACATCAGCCTTAGCACTTGCAATTACACTATCACCAATAGCTAATCGCTGAGGTGCTAAGATGTACGATAATTGACCATCTTCATATTTAACAAGTGCAATAAATGCAGTTCTGTTTGGATCATATTCAATACGCTCAACAATAGCTGGCATATCCAACTTGTTTCGCTTGAAATCCACTATACGGTAAAGGCGTCTAGCCCCACCGCCTTTGCGACGCATAGTAATCCGTCCGGTATTGTTCCGACCGCCGTTTTTACGCACACCTTCTGTGAGCGCTTTAACTGGGCGACCTTTCCAAAGCTCGGAACGGTCAATCAGAACCAACCCACGTTGGCCTGGCGTCGTTGGTTTGTACGACTTTAATGCCATTCTTTCTGTCTTCCGTTTTAGCTCAGACCAATTAGGGTCTGAAAGGTTATGCGGCCCCGTAGGTCCGCGAATATATTATTCAATAAAAATGCTTCTCTGATCGAATCTTGAGAAGCACTATCTGTGCCAAGTATCAGATAAATAACTAGGCGTCTATAGGATGTAATAGCCTTTAATGGATTTGCTTACATTCTTTTAAATATTGAAGGCCTCTATAATTAAGAGGCCCTCAAATAAATTAATTTTTACCTTAGAGACCAGTAGAAACGTCGATTGTATTACCTTCTTCTAAAGTAACATATGCTTTTTTAATATCTTTACGCTTACCTAGCATCCCACGAAAACGCTTTACTTTGCCTTTTGTAATACTTGTATTTACTGCTTTAACTTTAACATTAAATAATGCTTCCACTGCTTCTTTGATTTGTGGTTTATTTGCATCAATAGACACTTCAAAAACAACAGCATTATGCTCAGACGCCATTGTAGCTTTTTCAGTTACGATTGGCGCTCTAATAATATCATATAGTTTGGCTGTATCGCTCATTTTAAACGTGCCTCCAATGCTTCCGCTCCTGCTTTTGTCAGAACAAGCGTATTTGATTTTAAAATATCATAAACGTTAGCACCCGCAGATGGTAAAATATCTAATCCATCAATGTTACGTGAAGCTAATAAGAAATTTTCATTAACATCTGATCCATCAATAATTAATACTTTTTTCCAGCCTAAGTTTGAAACTACTTTTGCTAAGTCAGAAGTCTTTGCTGTTTTTGCTTCAACACTATCAACTACAATAAGCTCACCTGCTGTTGCTTTAGCAGAAAGCGCATGCTTGAGACCCAGTTTGCGGAACTTTTTTGTTAAATCATGTGCATGTGACCGTACTTTTGGCCCCTTATATACCCCACCACCTCGGAAGATAGGAGCATTTCTAGAACCGTGACGCGCACCGCCAGTGCCTTTTTGGTTATATATCTTCTTGGTTGAATAAGAAGTCTCTGAACGCGTCTTAACCTTATGTGTTCCAGCTTGTCGTTTAGCTAATTGGTAACGAACAACACGATGTAAAATATCTGCACGTGGCTCTAAACCAAAGATTGCATCATCAAGGTCAATAGAACCTGCAGACTTTGCATCTAATTTTATTACATTGGCTTTCATTATTCTGCGCCTCCTTCAGTTGCTACTTCAACAGCAGCTTCTTCTACTTGTGGTACAGCAGTTACAATGGCTGAACGCAAAGCAGCTGGAAAAGGAAGGCCATCAGGAGCTTTCTTTTTAACAGAATCTTTTACTGTAACCCAACCACCTTTAGAACCAGGCACTGCGCCTTTTATCATGATCAAACCACGATCAACATCAGTACTAACAACTTCCAAGTTTTGCGTAGTAACACGAGCCGAACCCATGTGACCGGCCATCTTTTTGCCTTTAAACACTTTACCAGGCTCTTGACACTGTCCCGTGGAACCATGCGAACGGTGTGAAACCGAAACACCGTGGCTGGCACGTAAGCCTTTAAAGTTATGGCGCTTCATCGCACCCGCAAATCCTTTACCAATTGATGTACCAGATACATCTACTTTTTGGCCACCTAAGAAGTGTGTGGCGATAATTTCCTCACCAACCTCAATAAGATTATCAGCGGAAACGCGAAATTCAGCAATCTTACGCTTTGGTTCAACCTTTGCTTTAGCAAAGTGTCCCCGCATCGCAGCAGATTGACGCTTTACTTTTGCTACGCCTGCTCCCAACTGAACAGCTGTATAACCATCAGTTTCGTTTGTACGTTGTGATACAACTTGTAGATTTTCCATTTGAAGGACAGTAACAGGTATCTGTTTACCGTCTTCTAAGAATACACGAGTCATACCGATTTTTTTTGCAATTACTCCAGAGCGCATATCACTTACCCCCTTAAAGCTTGATCTCAACATCCACACCAGCAGCAAGATCGAGCTTCATTAGCGCGTCTACTGTTTGTGGAGTTGGGTCAATAATGTCTAGCAAACGTTTATGTGTGCGGATTTCAAATTGCTCACGAGATTTTTTATTCACGTGTGGTGAACGTAAAACCGTAAACTTTTCAATTTTATTTGGTAACGGGATAGGGCCACGTACTTGTGCACCTGTCCGTTTAGCTGTGTTTACAATTTCCTCAGTGCTGGCATCCAGCACACGGTAATCAAAAGCTTTCAGCCGAATACGAATATTTTGACTTTGCATTTTTTAGCCTTTCAAGGCGTTAGAGTTGATAGGTGGGCCATTGGCTCATTCCAATGGACCACATCGAACCCGAAGGGGTCTTATTTAATTAAGCTATAACTTTAGAAACCACACCAGAACCTACAGTACGGCCACCTTCACGGATAGCAAAACGTAAACCTTGTTCCATAGCGATAGGATTGATTAGCTCTACGTCGAACTTCAAGTTATCACCTGGCATTACCATTTCTGTGCCTGATGGCAGCTCAACAGTTCCAGTTACGTCAGTTGTACGGAAGTAAAACTGTGGGCGGTAGTTTGCAAAGAATGGTGTGTGACGACCACCCTCATCTTTAGTCAGAATATAAACTTCTGCTTCAAATTTTGTATGTGGAGTTACTGAACCTGGCTTAACCAAAACTTGGCCACGCTCAACACCATCACGATCAACACCACGTAGCAATACGCCAACGTTGTCACCAGCTTCACCACGATCAAGTAGCTTGCGGAACATTTCAACGCCAGTACATGTTGTTTTTGATGTATCTTTGATACCAACAATTTCGATTTCTTCACCAACGTTGATAGCACCACGTTCAATACGACCAGTTACAACTGTACCACGGCCAGAAATTGAGAAAACGTCTTCGATTGGCATCAAGAAAGGCTCATCAATTGCACGTGGAGGTTGTGGAATAAATTCATCAACAGCCTTCATTAACTCAGCAATTTTTTCTTTACCAATATTGTCATCACGTTCTTCTAATGCAGCAAGAGCTGAACCAGCAACGATAGGGATATCATCACCTGGGTAATCATAAGCGCTTAACAATTCACGAATTTCCATTTCAACCAACTCTAACAACTCATCGTCATCTACTTGGTCAACTTTGTTCATGAAAACAACCATTGAAGGAATGCCAACTTGGCGGCCTAACAAAATGTGCTCACGTGTTTGTGGCATAGGTCCATCAGCAGCATTAACAACTAAAATTGCGCCATCCATTTGAGCAGCACCAGTAATCATGTTTTTCACATAGTCAGCGTGGCCTGGGCAATCAACGTGTGCGTAGTGACGATTTTCTGTCTCATACTCAACGTGAGCAGTAGAAATTGTAATTCCACGCGCTTTTTCTTCTGGTGCGCCATCAATCTCATCATATGCTTTGAAATCACCAAATTGCTTTGTAATAGCAGCTGTTAATGTTGTTTTACCGTGATCAACGTGGCCAATTGTGCCGATGTTACAATGCGGTTTATTACGTTCAAACTTTTCTTTAGCCATAACGGCCTCCTTATGTTTATGCGGTGAATTTTCATCCACCCTACGGGGTTAGTAGGGTGGACCGTGGCCCACCGCTATTCTTAATTAAGCGAACTTTGCTTGAATTTCTTCAGAGATATTACTTGGAACAGCATCGTAGTGGCTGAACTGCATCGTAAAGTTAGCACGACCAGATGACATTGAACGCAAGTTATTAATGTAACCGAACATGTTTGCCAAAGGTACGTTTGCGTCGATTGCAATTGCGTTACCGCGCGTATCTTGACCTTGAACCATACCACGACGTGAAGTCAAATCACCAATGATGCCACCAGTGTATTCTTCAGGTGTGATAACTTCGACCTTCATAATTGGCTCTAACATTTTTGCACCAGCTTTGCGCATACCATCGCGCATTGCCATACGACCAGCAATTTCAAATGCCATAACACTTGAGTCAACATCGTGGTATTTACCATCTAATAGTTCAACTTTGAAATCGATAACTGGGAAGCCAGCCAATGGACCACTGTCCATCACAGACATAATACCTTTTTCAACGCCTGGGATGTATTCCTTAGGGATTGATCCACCCACAACTTTAGATTCGAACGAGTAACCTTCGCCCGGTTCTGTTGGTATGATGTTCATTTTCACTTCAGCGTATTGGCCTGATCCACCAGATTGTTTTTTGTGTGTGTAAGAAATCTCTGCTTCATGTGAAATAGTTTCACGATAAGCAACTTGCGGTGCACCAATGTTTGCTTCAACTTTAAATTCTCGCTTTAAACGGTCAACAAGAATATCAAGATGCAACTCACCCATACCCTTCATGATTGTTTGGCCAGATTCTAAATCTGTTTCCACACGAAATGATGGGTCTTCTGCAGCTAAACGACCAAGCCCCGTAGACATACGTTCTTGGTCAGCTTTTGTTTTTGGCTCTACAGCAATTTCGATTACTGGTTCTGGAAACGTCATAGTTTCCAAAATAACAGGCTCGTTGATCGCACTTAATGTATCACCAGTTGTTGTATCTTTTAGACCTGCAAGCGCAATAATATCCCCAGCAAAACCCTCAGTGATCTCTTCCCGATCAATCGAGTGCATCATCATCATACGACCAATACGCTCTTTTTTGCCTTTGGTTGTATTCAAAATATTGTCACCTTTGGTTAGCGTACCAGAGTAGATTCGTGTAAACGTAAGCGATCCGACGAACGGATCATTCATAATTTTAAATGCAAGCGCAGAAAATGCCATATCGTCGTCTGCACGTCGTGCAATATCGCGCGTCTCTGTCTCATCACCTGGTTTAAAGCCCATGTAGTCAACTACGTCCAAAGGAGATGGCAAGTAATCAATAACAGCGTTTAACAATGATTGAACACCTTTGTTTTTAAATGCTGAGCCGCCCAATACAGGAACGAATGTCATAGACAAACAACCTTTACGGATCAATACACGCATCGCGTCAACGTCTGGTTCTGTACCTTCTAGGTAAGCTTCCATTGCATCGTCGTCCATTTCAACAGCTGCTTCGACCAAAACATTGCGCCACTTAGCTGCTTCTTCTTGCAAGCTCTCACGGATCGGTGCTTTAATCCAAGATGCGCCAAGGTCTTCGCCTTCCCATAGCCATTCTTCCATCGTTACCAAGTCAACTAAGCCTTCCAGCTCTGTTTCTGCACCGATTGGGAATGCGATAGGAATTGCAGAAGCGCCTGTACGTTCTTCAACCATAGCAACACATTTGAAGAAATCTGCGCCAATTTTATCCATTTTGTTGATGAAAACCATACGAGGAACTTTGTATCGGTCAGCTTGACGCCATACAGTTTCAGTCTGCGGCTCAACGCCAGCATTACCATCAAGCACACAAACAGCACCATCCAGAACAGCTAGTGAGCGTTCTACCTCAATTGTGAAGTCAACGTGGCCTGGAGTATCGATAATGTTCATACGGTGCTTAGCACTATCAGGAGTTGTACCATCTTCAGTACGTTCCCAAAATGTTGTTGTAGCAGCAGAAGTAATTGTTATACCACGTTCTTGTTCTTGTTCCATCCAATCCATTGTTGCTGCGCCATCATGGACTTCACCGATGTTGTGCTCTTTACCAGTGTAGTAAAGGATGCGTTCTGAGCATGTAGTTTTACCAGCATCAATGTGTGCGATGATGCCAAAGTTACGATATAGTTCGAGTGGATATTCGCGCGCCATGATCGTTTTTCCTTACCAGCGGTAGTGGCTAAATGCTTTGTTAGCATCGGCCATTTTATGGGTATCTTCACGTTTTTTAACAGCAGAACCACGGCTGTTGATGGCATCCATCAATTCAGCAGCTAAACGTTCTTCCATTGTATTTTCATTTCGTGTGCGTGATGCTTTTATCAACCATCTGATTGCTAATGCTTCACGACGCTCAACACGTACCTCGACAGGAACTTGGTATGTTGCACCACCAACACGACGAGAGCGAACTTCAACTGCTGGCTTAATATTTTCCAATGCTTCTTCAAACACTTCAATTGGTGCACGCTTTAGTTTTGTTTCAACCCTATCTAACGCACCATATACAATACGTTCAGCTGCAGACTTACGTCCATCTAACATTAGGTTATTCATAAATTTTGTAAGAACTGTGTTGCCATATTTGGCATCAGGCAGAACTTCTCTTTTAACGGCGCTGTGACGTCTAGACATAATATACTACCCTTATTTCGGTTTTTTCGCGCCGTATTTCGAACGACGTTGCTTACGATCTTTAACACCTTGGGTATCTAGGACACCGCGCAAGATGTGGTAACGAACACCTGGAAGGTCTTTTACACGGCCACCACGGATCAGAACAACAGAGTGTTCTTGAAGGTTGTGACTTTCACCAGGGATGTAAGAGATTACTTCAAAACCATTAGTTAATCGTACTTTTGCAACTTTACGCATAGCAGAGTTAGGTTTCTTAGGTGTGGTTGTATAAACACGTGTACATACGCCGCGTTTCTGCGGGCATGATTCCAAGTGCTGTGACTTGGAGCGTTTGATTTTTGGCTGGCGCGGTTTGCGGATCAGCTGTTGTATTGTAGGCATATTGGGTTCCCCATTTTACCGTTTCAAACATAAATAGGCCTATGATCTCTGATCATAAACCTGACACCGCTACGAACCCTCATTAGCTCGAAGCGATAATTCCAGAGGATCAAGGTTCTCACCTGGATCATGACCGCCAAATTGTGGCTTGTATGATAAGAAAAGCAAACTTCTCCTATCAAGTAACGCGGCTATAAGCGGAGTCGGGTTTCGTGTCAACAGCGCCGAGAGAAATGAAGTACTCCTATTTAAAATTCTTTAATAAACCTTATTAAAAAACACATTTGCATCCTATCAAATAGTTCTCATAGGTTGTCAGTGAAACCAGCTACAGATATACATTACTTATGACACATCTTATTTACGCTGTTGGCGACATACATGGTGATTTAGATCAACTTCATATAGTGCATGACTTGATAAAGTATGATTTTATATCATCTAAAGCAACTTCATATGAAATAGTACATATTGGTGATTTAATTGATCGTCGTGAAAATAGCAAAGGTACTATTGAATATTTAATGACAGGCATTGATGATGGAAAACCTTGGAAAGTTCTTAAAGGAAACCATGATCGATTAATGGAATGGTTTTTTATCGATCCACACAAACATGATCCGAATCTCAAACCAGATTATAGCTGGCTTCATAATCGGATTGGTGGGGTTGAAACACTTGCATCGTATGGAGTGAAAGTTCCAGAAAATTATAAAGATTGCCTAGATGATATATTAGAAATGGCAAAACAGGCCGTACCTGATTCTCATATAAATTTCATAAAAAATCTTCCATTATCTTACGATACTGATCACATCTTTTTTGTCCATGCAGGCATCGATCTCAATGTTCCGTTAGATAAGCAAACTGAAGATGACATGCTTTGGATACGTAAAAATTGGTTGGATAATCCCAAGTTAGCTTCAAAGTTAATATTACATGGTCACACAATCGTTGAGCAGGTTACCCATTACGGAAACAGAATAAATATCGACACTGGTGCTGCTTGGGGAGATAATCTTTCTGCAGTAGTAACAATAAATGATAATGTTTGGTTGCTAACTAACCAAGGCCGTACAGAGATTACTCCGCATAATAAACAATGAGTTTTATATTTTGCATACCCATAAAAAAGGCCCTGCTTTTACAGGGCCTTTTAAATTCCAATTAAATAAAATTCTAAATTTTATTATATTATTAATTAGCAGTACTATCGTTCGATGGTGCATCAAATACTGATTCAGCGTTCAGATCAGTTTCTTTAGGAGCCATTAATGCAGCGGCTTCTTCTGCTGCAGCTCTCTTATCTTCAATAATGACTGCATCACGATCAGAAGCTACTTTCTTAATTTGGAAAGTTGCCCCTCCAGTTCCTGCTGGTATTAAACGACCAACGATCACATTCTCTTTCAAGCCAATCAGCTTATCTTTTTTACCACGTGTTGCCGCATCCGTAAGGACACGGGTTGTTTCTTGGAAAGATGCTGCTGATATAAATGATCGTGTCTGCAATGAAGCTTTTGTAATACCTAATAGAATTGGTCCACCAGTAGCTGGTTCACGACCTGCATCCACAGCTTTTTGACATGCTTCATCAAATTCTGCCTTATCTACCTGCTCACCTTTAAGTAATGTAGTTCCACCACTTGATGTAATTTCCCATTTTTGCAACATTTGACGAACAATAACTTCAATATGTTTATCATTAATCTTCACACCTTGGAGACGATATACATCCTGAACTTCATCAATCATATAGTCAGCCAATGCTTCAACACCCATAATATTTAAAATATCATGTGGCGCAGGATTACCATCCATGATGTATTCACCCTTTTGGATAAAGTCACCTTCTTGGACAGGAATATGCTTACCTTTTGGAACCATATATTCTGTTTTAATCTCTGCATCATCAGCAGATACAACATTAACCCGACGCTTATTTTTGAAGTCACGTCCAAATTCAACGTACCCATCCATTTCTGCAATTATAGCATGGTCTTTTGGCCGACGAGCTTCAAATAGCTCAGCAACACGTGGCAAGCCACCTGTAATATCTTTTGTTTTTGCGCCTTCACGTGGAATACGTGCAACCACATCACCAGCTTCTATAGCTTGACCATCTTCTACAGATAAAACTGCATCAACAGACATCGCATATTGAATTGGATTTCCTGCATCATTTATGACTGGCTCTCCAGTTTTAGTATCAGCAACAATTATTGAAGGCTTAAGATCTGAACCTTGCTTCGCTGAACGCCAATCAGTTACGATTTTTTGGCTTATGCCAGTTGCGTCATCAGTCACATCTCTAACAGAAATACCTGAAACAAGATCAACAAGTTTAGCAATACCACCTTTGTCCGCTATAATTGGTAATGTATAAGGATCCCATTCGTATAACTTATCACCACGTGCTACTTTATCACCTGATTTAGCCAATACTTTGGTACCATAATCCATTTTATGAATTACAGCATCTTGGCCATTCTCATCAATAACTACTAACTCAACATTACGACCCATAACAATTTGCTCACCATCACGGTTTACCAGGATATTAGATTTTCTAATATCTACAGTACCTGCTTGACTTGCATCTTGGAAAGATTGTTGGCCACCTTGCGCAACACCGCCAATGTGGAATGTACGCATAGTAAGCTGTGTTCCTGGTTCACCAATAGATTGTGCAGCTATAATACCTACTGCTTCACCTGGATTAACACCATGGCCACGAGCTAAGTCACGTCCATAACATGCAGCACAGATACCATCATCTGATTCACATGTTAATGGTGATCTTATTTGCAATGATACTAAGTTTGCAGCATCAATTATGTCTGCTTGTCGTTCATCAACCAGATCACTACGTTTTCCTAGTAACTCACCAGTTGCAGGATGAATTACATCTTCAGCTAATACACGCCCAAGAATTCGTTCAGCCATTGATGATACAACTTCACCATCATTTACAGCTGCACGCGCAGTAATTGACTTATCAGTTCCGCAATCCCATTCGCGAACGATACAGTCTTGAGCAACATCAACCAAACGTCGAGTAAGGTATCCTGAGTTCGCTGTCTTCAAGGCAGTATCTGAAAGACCCTTACGGGCTCCGTGAGTTGAATTGAAATATTCAAGCACTGACAAACCTTCTTTAAAGTTTGAAATAATAGGAGTTTCAATGATTTCGCCATTTGGCTTTGCCATCAATCCACGCATACCACCAAGCTGCTTCATCTGAGTAACAGATCCACGCGCACCAGAATGGGCCATCATATATACAGAGTTTGGCTCCATTTCGGCACCTTCAGCTGTTTTCTTCATTGAAGAAATACTATCCATCATAGCATCAGTTACTTTTTCATTTGCTTTTGACCAAGCATCAACAACTTTGTTGTATTTTTCACCTTGAGTGATCAGTCCATCCATATATTGTTGTTCAAAACCCTTAACATAATCACGAGTTTCATTAACAAGTGTCCATTTAGTGTCTGGAATAACCATATCGTCTTTGCCAAAAGAAATCCCTGCTTTGAACGCTTCACGGAAACCTAAAGTCATTATATGATCACAAAATATTACAGACTCTTTTTGGCCACAATAACGATATACAATATCAATTATTTCACTAACTTCTTTTTTACGTAATAGACGATTAATTAAGCTAAATGGTGCCTTATGGTTCAAAGGCATAACAGTACTCAATCGAACTCGCCCAGGAGTTGTTTCAAAACGCTCCCAAACAACTTCACCTTCTTCATTTACTTGCTCAACTCGGGAGGTAATTTTTGAATGTAAGTGAACCAGACCCGAATCCAACGCATGCTCAACCTCTTGTGGGTTAGCAAATGTCATTCCTTGGCCAACCATTCCTTCACGCTCCAAAGTAATGTAATATAAACCCAATATCATATCCTGTGATGGAACAATAATTGGCTTTCCGTTTGCAGGTGATAAAACATTATTTGTAGACATCATTAAAACACGAGCTTCTAATTGCGCTTCTAATGATAATGGAACGTGCACAGCCATTTGATCACCATCGAAGTCAGCATTAAATGCTGAACAAACTAGAGGATGCAGCTGAATTGCTTTACCTTCAATCAAAACTGGTTCAAAAGCTTGGATACCTAAACGGTGCAACGTGGGTGCACGGTTGAGCATAACTGGATGTTCACGAATAACTTCGTCTAATATATCCCAAACTTCTGGGCGTTGCTTTTCAACAATTTTCTTTGCTTGCTTAACTGTCGAAGACAACCCCTTTGCCTCGAGACGAGAATATATAAATGGCTTAAATAGCTCTAGTGCCATTTTCTTTGGCAAGCCACATTGATGTAATTTTAGCTCAGGGCCAGTAACGATTACAGAACGGCCAGAGAAATCAACTCGCTTACCCAATAAGTTTTGTCTAAAACGACCTTGCTTACCTTTTAGCATGTCTGAAAGTGATTTTAGTGCACGTTTATTTGCACCAGTAATAACTCGACCTCTACGGCCATTGTCAAATAGAGCATCGACAGACTCTTGAAGCATTCTTTTTTCGTTACGAACAATGATATCTGGTGCGCGTAACTCAATTAGGCGTTTCAAACGATTATTACGATTAATTACTCGACGATAGAGATCATTCAAATCTGACGTAGCAAAACGACCCCCATCAAGAGGTACTAAAGGACGTAATTCTGGTGGAATTACCGGCAATACTGTCATTACCATCCACTCTGGTCGGTTTCCAGAGTCTATGAATGCTTCAACAACTTTTAAACGTTTGATGATCTTTTTAGGTTTTAGTTCACCTGTAGCTTCAGCTAATTCATCACGCAGTTGTTCAGCTTCTGCATCCAAATCTATATTAGAAAGCATTTCGCGAATAGCTTCAGCACCAATTCCTGCATTAAATGCATCTTCACCAAACATATCTTGAGCGTCTAAGAACTCTTCTTCAGACATCATTTGACCGTAATTTAGATCTGTCAAACCAGGTTCTATAACTACATATTGTTCAAAATATAAAACTCTTTCTAACTCACGAAGTGTCATATCTAACATTAAACCAATTCGTGAAGGAAGTGATTTCAAAAACCATATATGGGCGACTGGCGAAGCCAAATCAATATGGCCCATGCGTTCACGGCGTACTTTTTGAAGTGTTACTTCAACACCACATTTTTCACATACTACACCACGGTATTTCATACGTTTGTATTTGCCACACAAGCATTCGTAATCTTTTATTGGTCCAAATATTCTTGCACAAAACAAACCATCTCGTTCTGGCTTAAAAGTACGGTAGTTAATGGTTTCTGGCTTTTTAATTTCGCCAAATGACCATGACAGAATCCGCTCAGGCGACGCCAAAGATATTTGAATTTCATCAAACGTCTTTGGAGGCTGGACGGGATTAAACGGGTTATTCGTGATTTCTTGGTTCATTTTCTAGATCCTAATCTCGATTTCAGTTAAAGGAGCAGGCGCGAACGCCTACTCACTCTCCGCATCCAGCAGCTGGATATTTAAGCCCAAGCTACGGATTTCTTTTATAAGCACATTGAAACTTTCTGGTATTCCAGCTTCAAAATTATCTTCACCTTTAACAATGCTTTCGTATACTTTTGTACGACCAGCAACGTCATCAGACTTTACAGTTAACATTTCTTGCAAGGTATAAGCAGCACCATATGCTTCTAGCGCCCACACTTCCATCTCACCAAATCGTTGCCCACCAAACTGTGCTTTACCACCAAGTGGTTGTTGAGTGACCAGAGAGTATGGGCCAGTTGAACGAGCATGAATCTTATCATCAACCAAATGGTGAAGCTTTAAGATATATTTCATTCCAACAGTAACTGGACGATTAAATTGTTCTCCAGTTCGACCATCAAACAAAATAGACTGCCCTGATGTATCTAACCCAGCGCGAGTTAACATATCATTTACATCAGCTTCCTTTGCACCATCAAAAACTGGGGTAGCAATTGGAACTCCATCAGTTACGTTACCAGCAGCTTCAAGGAAATTATCCTTTGGCATATCTTTTAGAACTTCATTGTAAAGATCATCACCATAAGCAATACGCATTGCATCTTGAACTGGGGACATATCACCTGATCGTCTATATTCCTGTAATGAGAGATCTATAGACTTACCAAGATTCCGAGCAGCCCAACCCATATGGGTTTCAAGGATTTGACCAACATTCATACGTGATGGAACACCTAGAGGATTTAAACAAAAATCTACAGGAGTACCATCTGCTAAAAATGGCATATCTTCTTGAGGAACAACTTTAGAAATCACACCTTTGTTACCATGGCGCCCAGCCATTTTATCGCCTGGCTGTAATTTACGTTTTACAGCAATGAAAACTTTAACCATTTTCATCACACCTGGAGGCAAATCATCTCCACGACGAACCTTCTCAACTTTATCTTCAAAACGAGCGTCTAATGCTCCTTTTTGTAAATCATACTGTTTGTTGAGCGACTCCATATTAGCAACATCGGTTTCATCTTCTAATACAAGTTGCCACCATTGGCCTCTAGAAAGAGATTCTAATAGGGCATCATCAATTAATGAACCTGATTTTACACCTTTTGGACCTTTAACTGCTTTTTTCCCAATAATCATTGATTTTAATCGAGCGTAAGTATTTCTGTCTAGAATACCAACCTCATCATCACGATCTCTTGCCAAGCGCTCAACTTCTTCTCGCTCTATTTGCAAAGCTCTTTCATCTTTTTCAATTCCATGACGATTAAATACTCTTACTTCAACAACAGTACCGTAATCACCAGGTGGTAATCTTAAAGATGTATCCCGAACATCAGATGCTTTTTCACCAAAAATAGCTCTCAGTAGCTTTTCTTCAGGCGTCATTGGGCTTTCACCTTTAGGAGTGATTTTTCCAACTAGAATATCTGAAGGTCCAACTTCAGCCCCAATGTAAACAATTCCTGCTTCATCCAAATTGCGAAGAGCTTCTTCTCCTACATTTGGAATATCACGAGTAATTTCTTCAGGGCCCAACTTAGTATCTCGAGCAGCAACTTCAAATTCTTCAATATGAACAGATGTAAACACATCATCTTTTACAATACGTTCAGAAATTAATATTGAATCTTCATAATTGTAGCCATTCCAAGGCATAAACGCTACAAGAACATTTTTACCCAATGCTAATTCACCAATATCAGTTGATGGCCCATCAGCTACTACTTCACCCATTGATACACGATCACCAACTTTAACTAGTGGTCTTTGGTTAATACATGTATTTTGATTAGATCGTTGGAATTTACGCAAACGATAAATATCAACGCCAGGGTCACCAGCATCCATTGAATCAGTTACTCGAACAACAATTCGTGTCGCATCCACTTGATCAATGATACCACCACGCGCAGCTGTAATAGCAGCACCAGAATCTCGAGCAACTACTTCCTCTATACCAGTACCAACATATGGAGCATCAGCTTTTAATAAAGGAACCGCTTGACGTTGCATATTTGATCCCATTAACGCACGGTTAGCGTCATCATTTTCAAGGAATGGAATTAGAGATGCAGCTACAGAAACCAACTGTTTTGGTGAAACATCTATATAATCGATATTTTCAGGTGTATTCAGCATATACTCACCAGCCTGGCGAGTAGAAACTAAATCATTGGCAAATTTGCCCGCATCATCTAACTTAGCATTTGCTTGGGCAACTGTGTATCTCATTTCCTCAGTGGCTGACATATACTGAACTTCATCAGTAACTTTACCATTGTCTACCCTACGGTATGGTGTTTCGATAAACCCGTATTTATTAACCCTCGCAAAAGATGCTAATGAATTAATCAAACCAATATTTGGACCTTCAGGTGTCTCAATTGGGCACATACGGCCATAATGTGTTGGATGAACGTCACGAACTTCAAAGCCTGCACGTTCACGAGTAAGCCCACCTGGTCCAAGTGCAGAAAGTCGGCGTTTATGCGTCACTTCTGAGAGTGGATTAGTTTGATCCATAAATTGTGAAAGCTGCGAAGATCCAAAAAACTCTCTAACAGCTGCAGCAGCTGGTTTTGCATTTATTAAATCTTGAGGCATAATGTTGTCTATTTCAACAGATGACATACGTTCTTTTATCGCTCGCTCCATACGGAGAAGACCAACGCGATATTGATTTTCCATCAATTCGCCTACAGATCTTACACGCCTATTACCTAGATGGTCAATATCATCAATATCACCTTTACCATCACGCAATTCAACTAAAGCCTTAACAACACCAATAATGTCTTCTTTGCGTAGAGTGCGTTGTGTATCTTCTGCATCTAACTGTAATCGCATGTTCATCTTAACACGCCCAACAGCTGATAAATCATAACGCTCAGAATCAAAGAATAGAGTGTCAAAAAGTGCCGATGCAGCATCAACAGTTGGTGGCTCACCAGGGCGCATTACACGGTAAATATCCATTAATGCAGTATCGCGGCCCATGTTCTTATCTATGGACATAGTGTTTCTGATGTATGGCCCTACGTTTATATTATCAATATCAAGAGTTGGAATGTTTACAATTCCAGCTTCTAGTAATTCTTGAAGTGTTCCACCATTAACAGCGCCATCTTTATCATGCTCTAGTGTAAGCTCATCTCCAGCTTCAACATAAATTGCACCAGTTTCTTCATTAATAATATCTTGAGAAACATAACGCCCAACAATTGTATCAAATGGTACACGAATTTCTGTAACCTTGCCTTCTTCAAGTAATTTTTTAACTGTTCTGGGTGTAACTTTAGTTCCTGCTTCAGCGATAACTTTGCCCGTTTTCGCGTCAATAATATCTTCAGTTGGTTTTGTACCTCTAACACGTTGAGGGAAAAACTTTGTTACCCAGGAATTTTTCTTTTTATCAAATTTAAAATCAACTGTATCATAGTAAGCTGAACAAACACCTTCTTGATCTAAACCCAATGCATATAATAATGTTGTAACAGGTAATTTACGCCGACGATCAATACGCGCGTAAACAACATCTTTTGCATCAAATTCAAAGTCTAACCATGATCCACGATATGGAATAATACGAGATGCAAATAACAATTTTCCTGATGAATGGGTTTTACCGCGATCATGATCAAAAAATACACCAGGTGATCTGTGCATTTGAGAGACAATAACACGCTCAGTACCATTTACTACAAATGTACCGTTTGGCGTCATTAAAGGCAAATCACCCATAAATACATCTTGCTCTTTAATATCTTTCACAGATCGAGCGCCAGTTTCTTCATCCACATCAAAAACAATTAATCGCAGTGTAACTTTGAGGGGAGCAGAATATGTCATATCACGCTGCATACACTCCTCAACGTCATATTTTGGTTTTTCTAGATCATATTTAACATACTCTAATACAGCAGTTTCATTAAAATCTTTAATTGGAAACACCGACTGAAAAACAGCATTAATACCTTCACCGTCTAACGGTTGAGATTGATCGCCAGAATTCAAAAAGAGATCATATGAGCTCTTTTGTACCTGAATGAGATTTGGAATATCCAATACTTCGCGGATTTTTCCATAATATTTGCGGATACGTTTTATACCTGAATGCGTCTGAGCCATGCTCGTCTTCACCTTTTCTAATGTTCACGTCATAGTTTGTGCGGGCATCACAACCTAATCGGCCACATGTAACAAAGTTCATCCTATTCTTGCTAAAGTGCCACCTTTAGCTCCCGAATGAACCCTGTCTAAAACAAAGCCCTAATAAAGGCTCTCTTTAAGACAGGAGTGGCCGGTTCTAAATGAATAGAACCAGCCAAAGATAATAACACCCTAAGGTGCAATAATTATTTTAATTCAACTTCCGCACCAACTGCTTCAAGTTGCTTTTTCAACTCTTCAGCTTCTGACTTAGAAATGCCTTCTTTAACTGCTTTTCCACCAGCTTCAACAAGATCTTTTGCTTCTTTTAAGCCTAGACCAGTAATGCTACGAACTTCTTTGATAACATTAATCTTTTTATCGCCTGCAGATTTTAGAATCACGTCAAATTCATCTTTTTCTTCTTCAGCAACAGCATCTCCAGCTGCAGCCATTACTACAGCACCGCCCGCAGCAGGCTCAATGCCATACTCATCTTTTAGGTGTGTTTTTAATTCTTGTGCTTCCAAAAGCGTTAGCGCAACGATTTCTTCTGCAAGTTTTTTGATATCAGCCATTTGATATTTCCAGTTCAATTTTAAATTCTGTTTTTCCAGTGATGCTCGTATTTACGAACACCGGCAATTCCATTTGCAATTAAGCAGCTTTCTCTTCAATTGTTTCTAAAATAGAAGCAATGTTAGAGGCAGGCGCACCAACGGCTCCCGCTATGTTTGATGCAGGTGCAGCAATACAACCAACGATAGAAGCGATAAGCTCCTCACGTGATGGCATGGCGGCAACGGCTTTAACACCAGCGCGATCCAATGCATTGTCTCCCATTGACCCACCAAGGATAACGAGCTTATCGTTTTCTTTGGAATATTCTTCCGTTACTTTCGCAGCGGCTACAGGGTCTTCTGAAAAAGACAATACTGTCATTCCATCTAATAAACCTGAAATACTTTCACATGGCTTACCTTCAAGAGCGATTTTGGCGAGCTTATTTTTGGCTACACGTACAGAACCTCCTACATCACGCATGCGTGAACGGAAGTCTTGCATTTCTGCAACTGTTATGCCGGCATAGTGAGATACTACAACAACACCAGAGTCCGTGAAGATTTGTCCTAGTTCATCGACTAAGGCTTCTTTTTGGGCTCTATCCACAGTGTTTCTCCAAATTATAGGAAACGAAATGTTTCCCGGCTCAGTTTAACTGATCGTTTAAGATCAGCAGTTAGGGTCCTAATTACGGGCCCCTTCCAAAATCACCCGAGGCATAACCAGAGGTATAATTTGTTCGGATCCCATCTCAGGCAGGAATTATTTTGCTTGTGCAAAACCCACCATCTCGGACAGTTTCAAAATAATATCAACGAATCAATATTTATCTGAATAGCTGGTGTATAGGTGGGTTTAGTTCTGATGTGAAGGGGTTAAGTTTCTATTATGATTGAAAATTTATATTTATTTTGTTGAACTCAACTTAGTACAGAATTTACTATAAATAATTTTAAAAATTTTATCATTATAATAAATAATTTATATCACGTTAAAATAAAAAAAGGGCCCTATAATAATAGAGCCCTTTATAATAATCTTAAGTTATTTAAGCCCCTGTTGCTGCATCAACATCTAAAGTCACTGATGGGCCCATTGTAGAAGATAAAACGATCTTCTTAATGTATGCACCCTTTGCACCTTCTGGTTTAGCTTTACGCACTGCATTTACAAAAGCTTGTACGTTTTCAGCAAGTTTATCTTCGCTAAAAGAAGCTTTACCGACACCAGCATGAAGAACACCAGCTTTCTCAACCTTAAACTGCACTTCACCACCTTTGGCTGCTTCTACGGCTGATTTAACATCCATTGTCACAGTTCCTACTCGTGGGTTAGGCATTAAGTTTCTTGGTCCTAATACTTTACCTAATCTACCTACAACACCCATCATATCAGGAGTTGCGATACAACGATCAAATTCGATTGTTCCACCTTGAACAATTTCCATTAAATCTTCTGCACCAACTATATCAGCACCCGCTGCTTTAGCTTCATCTGCTTTTGCATCTCGCGCAAAGACGGCAACACGCATTGTTTTACCAGTACCATTAGGCAAGCCAACAACGCCTCTTACCATTTGATCCGCATGACGAGGGTCAACTCCAAGGTTCATTGCTATATCAATTGTTTCATCAAACTTTGAAACAGCATTAGCTTTTACTAGGGTTACTGCTTCTAAAATTGATAAACTAGATTTACCTTCAAATGAAGTACGAGCTGTGGTCGTTCTTTTTCCAAATTTAGCCATTACTTAACCTCAATTCCCATAGAACGCGCTGAACCAGCTATAATTTTCATTGCAGATTCAATATCATTTGCATTCAAATCTTTCATTTTTGCTTCTGCAATTTCTTGCAATTGCTTCTTAGAAACAGAGCCAACTATTTCACGACTTGGGTTAGTTGCACCAGATTTTAATTTTGCTGCTTTTTTAAGAAAATATGAAGCAGGTGAAGTCTTAATGTCCATTGTAAACGATTTATCAGCATAATATGTGATAATAGTTGGGCATGGTGCACCATTTTCAAGTTCCTGTGTTTTCGCATTAAATGCTTTACAGAATTCCATGATATTTATACCACGTTGACCCAAAGCTGGGCCCACCGGTGGTGATGGGTTGGCTGCTCCTGCAGGGATCTGCAGTTTCATAGTGCCAGCAATCTTTTTAGCCATATTGGCCTCCTTTAGCTCCGATCCTCCAGGCCGCGTGCCCTTTGGAACAATTTGGTGTGGTACGGTCACAATCGCGCGCGACTGTTTCCTTCCACATGCACATCACAAGATTATGATTGTTTCATAACCTGTGTGAATTCTAGTTCGACAGGCGTCGCCCGTCCAAATATGGATACAGTAACTTTTAAGCGAGAGTTTTCTTGATCTACCTCTTCAACCATTCCAGCAAAGCCTTCGAATGGTCCTTCTGTTACATTTACCTGTTCTCCAATATCAAAAGTAATTAAGTTTCGTGGGTTTTCTACACCTTCTTCAACCTGGTTTAAAATGAAAGCCACTTCCTTGTCACGCATTGGACTTGGTTTGCCTGGTTGTCCAAGAAAACCTGTTACTCGGTTTATATTATTTATCAAATGATAGCCTTTTTCAGACATATCCATACGGACGAGCAAGTAACCAGGCATAAATCTACGCTCAGCAGTCACTTTTTTTCCACGCCGTACTTCTATAACTTCTTCAGTCGGAACTAAGACCTGCTCGATTTCATCTTGCATACCTTCTTGCTCGACTGCTTCATTGATTAATTCAGCAACTTTTTTTTCAAAGTTGGAAAGAACACTTACTGAATACCATCTTTTAGCCATAGCTTTTATGCCTCTACTAGGACTTTATTTCGTCCGTTAATTCATTTAATTTCAAGACCTTAAAAGATCTCATTACCAAAACAAAAGGCACGCATATAGAATCGTCGCGTGCCATTTAAATATGATTTACCGGCGTTTAGCGCCGAAATCGTGTTAATTCAAGTACCTATGCCCAGAATTATGTTTAAACCCAATTTAATAATTTGGTCTGCGCCAAAAAAGAAAATTGCAACTAAAGTAGCCATTATAAAAACCATAACAGTAGTTATGGTTGTTTCTCGGCGATTTGGCCAAACGACTTTAGAAACTTCTGCTCGTACTTGCTGCATGAACTGCAAGGGATTGGTGCGTGCCATAATGCACTCCTATATCTTATCAAATGTTGTGATACAGCGCATGTCATAGAATTTCAAGGCATGACATGGCCCTATTTTTTGTTATCTTTAATCTATATTATAATAATTTTTAGTTCGTACATAGCCTTCAACTTCGTAACGATTCTATAATTTCCATTATAGTCTCTTGAGGAATATAGCCCCCTATTAACTTGTCTCCGATTACGAAGGATGGTGTCCCTGTAAATTGTAAAGCATCAGCTAAATCACGTGATGTTTGGATGTGCTCAAAAACATCGGGATCATTCATATCCTTTTGTAGTTTTTTAACATCTAATCCAATTCTTTTTGCAATTTGCATTACTGAAGACGCATTTAGCTGTTGTGCAGACATTAGCTCTTCATGAAAAATTTTATATTTATTTTGTGCCCGTGAAGCTAAAGCTGCACGACTAGCATATATTGAACCTTCAGATAAAATTGGGAACTCGCGATAAACTACACGTAAATTTTTATCATTTTTTAAAACTTCTTGCATGGCTGTCATTGCCCGCTTGCAATAACCACAATTATAATCAAAAAATTCGACAATTGTGATATCAGCATTTGGATTGCCATAAGTTGGTGCATTAGGATCAGAACTTAATAATTCTTTATTATCTAAATAAGATTGTTTTTTTAAAGATTCTTTATTTGCTTCATCACGTTCACGAAGAAGATTAACAGCATCCATTACAATTTGTGGATTTTCTAATATAGCCTCTAGTGCCAATTTTTTAATCTCTTTTTCACTCAGAGATTCAGATACTGCAGGTGTAATGGCAACGAAAGATACCATAAGAAAAGTCATTATAAATTTACGCAAATTAAATTCCTTAAATTTTCATTTTTATTTGTACAAATTAGACTAACTATCAGTACAGAATAATTTGTATATATACAAAACTTAAAGAAATTATAAGAAAATTAATTTTTAATTACCATACTTTTAACTTTTTCATGACATGGGCAATGAATAAGATGGTTATTAACTAAGCCACAGGCTTCCATCCAAGCATATGTAATTGTTGGCCCACAGAATTTAAAACCGTGAGCTTTTAAATCGTTTGAAATCTTTATGGATAAATCAGTAAATTTTGGAACTTCCGCCATTGTCGTAAACTTGCCCTGAACCGGATATCCATCAACAAACGCCCAAATATAATTATTAAATCCAATAGAGGAATCAATATCTTTCCATATCTGTGCACTTTTTATAGTCGAAATTATTTTACTACGATTGCGAACAATGCCATCATTTTGCATTAAAATATCAACATCTTTATCTGTAAATTCTGCAACTTTATATGGGTTAAAGCCTTCAAATGCTTTACGAAAATTATCTCTTTTTTTTAGAATCGTAAGCCAACTCAATCCTGCTTGGAAGCCGTCTAAAACAAGTTTCTCCCATAAAGCACGAGAACAATATTCAGGAACGCCCCATTCAAAATCATGATAATTTACATAGAGTGGGTCAGTTCCACACCAATCGCATCGTGGCATTAGTAAAAATACTTTTTAATTAATTAGATAATCTAATTATTTTTTCTTTTATTTTTAATTTCTTTAATTTTAGAATCTTTAATTCTAGAGAATCAATTGAAGGAATTCTTTGTGAACGCTCAAGCTGATCTGAGAGGTTAGCATGCTTCTGTTTTAGTTCAGATACATAAGAACTTATTGCCATTATTAATCTCCTATTTTGAGTTTTTTCTGCACAATTAATTATATGCTAAACTGAAGCACAAAATATTTTTTCTGTCATGCAATTTTTTTTTAATTCTTATTTACAGTCAAATCTTGCCGATAAGTAATAAAAGAAAAAACTTACTATTATTATTTTATAAACTTTTAAATATTTATAAAACTAATGGGTGCCCTTTTCGCAAAATATCATTTGCCATTTCTGAGTAATCATTTTTATCTCCGGTATGTACTTGACCATCGTGTACAATAAACGGCTCTAAAAGCTTCATGCTTACTTTTGAACCTTTTATACCCTGAACAATTACACGTTTTGCAGGTCGCGACCTTCTCGCAGTCATTGGCAAAACACAAATTTTTCCACAAGACTTAGATAAAGAATACAGAATCTCAGGTAATCTTTCTGTTAAATGAATAATGCTAAAGCTTCCCCCAGATTTTAAACGCTTTAAACTTAGATAAATCCAGTCCGAGAGATCAATAGTTTCAATATTTGCAGTCGATTTTTCTTTAAAAATTGGTTCAGATAAAGTGTTAGGTATAAAAAAAGGTGGATTAGTCATTACATGGTCAAAACTTTTTTGACGAAATTCACTAGGTAAATCCTCAAGATTTGCATTAATAACATTAAGATTCATACTATTTTCAATTGCATTAGCTTCAGACATAGATGCATATTTATGCTGCAATTCTATACCATTTAATGATAAACCTTTAATTCGCGCACCCAAACACAAAGATGCCACACCAACTCCAGAGCCAATGTCTAAAACTGTTTGGCCACTGTTTGCTTGAATAGATGCCGCTAAAAAAACTGGATCGGTTGCCGCTCGATAACCATCAGATGGTTGGATTATTTTTAATTTTCCATTTAGAAATAAATCATATGTTTTGTTCATGTGTAATCCGGTAAATCAAAATCATTATCTTTTAGTATTGTATATGCCATAAAATAATCTTCATTATGGACCATCATCCGCCTTGGCATAACTCCTATACTGCCTTCCAATATACTCATATGGACGTCCAGGGCAAAACAAGTTATTTGTTCTCCCTTTAATAACGCGGTTGCGAAGCTTATAAGAGTTGGATCATTTGTTTTGAATAATTCTTTCATCAAGCTAATTTAACAGATACAGATAAGATAAGTCGAGAAGTTAAAGTTGAGAACATAAAGTGCAACAACAAAAACCCCTAGATCAGTTAGCTTCTCTTTTATCCAAAGATATGGATGAAGTTAATAGTTTAATAAAGAAACGAATGGCATCAGATGCTGCTCCGCGGATACCAGAAGTAACAAGCCACCTAATTGATGCTGGGGGTAAACGTTTACGTCCACTTCTAACACTTGCAGCAGCTAAAATGTGTCAAAATAAAACACCATTTCATATTCATTTAGCCGCAACAGTAGAATTCATCCATACAGCAACATTATTACATGATGATGTAGTTGACGAAAGTAAACAGAGAAGAGGCCGCCCAACTGCTAATCTTTTGTGGGATAATCAATCCTCAGTTCTTGTGGGCGATTATTTATTTTCTAGATCATTCCAACTGATGGTAGAGACAGGAAATTTACAAGTTCTGGATATATTAGCTAATGCATCAGCAACAATAGCTGAGGGTGAAGTTTTACAGTTAACTGTAGCCCAAAATTTGAGCACAACCGAAGAAACTTACTTCAAAGTAATACGAGGTAAAACTGCTGCACTTTTCGAAGCTGCATGTAAAGTTGGTGGAGTAATATCAAATGCTGATGACAGATTTATTGACGCATTAGCATCTTATGGAGATGCATTAGGGATTTGCTTTCAAATAACTGACGATCTCTTGGATTATAATGGAAAATCAGATGATTTAGGCAAAAGTATTGGCGATGATTTTAGAGAACAAAAAATGAGCTTACCTTTAATAAAAGTTTTAGAAAAATCCAACACTACAGAAATGGAGTTTTGGGAGAGAACAATAGAAAAAGGTGAACAAAATGATAATGATTTTGACTATGCATTAGAATTAATGATCAAGCATAATGCGCTAAAAGATACAGTTAGAGATGCTAAATTTTGGGCCAGAAAAGCGAAGAAATCCATCATGGTATTACCTGAAAGCCCACTAAGAAATATTTTAGCAGATTTACCAGATTTTGTGGTAAATAGATTAGTCTAGCCTAATATTACCGGCTGAACCCACCAATTTGGATTATCTGTAGATATGTTATTTGCTGCGCTTTTTGCCAATTCAAAATCCGCAAACAAACCAAAGCATGTTGCACCAGAACCTGACATTCTAGATAAACTTGACCCACTATTATTTAATAAAGTAATTACATTTTTTATGTTTGGTATTAATTCGAACGCAGGTAATTCCAAATCATTACGTAGTTCACTCAGATAATGAACTGTTTGTGTAAATGTCATTTTTTTATTTGGTAGGTTGCCAATATCTTGATTAACTTTATTTTTTAATAGTTTAAAAATTACAGATGTAGAGACTTTATCTCCAGAATTAACTAATACTGCAGCCAATTTTGGAAAAACTTTAACATCAGTTAATTTCTCTCCAATTCCTTGCATTCTTTGAGTAGTGGATTTGATACATACTGGAACATCTGCACCCAAAGCCAATCCATCATCTGGTGGAAATGGAATATTTTTCTGTTGAAAAATACCTCGCAAAGTTGCAGCAGCATCAGCTGACCCTCCACCAATTCCTGCTGATACTGGCAAGTTTTTTTGTAATTTTATTTTTACACCAGATGATAAATTCAAACTTTTTAAAGTTTTAAAAATAATATTTTTTTGAATTTTTATATTAGATAAATCTTTTCCAAATTTTCCTTCAGAAACTATTTCTATTTTTTCATTATCATGAAATACCAGTTCGTCACCATAATTAGCAAATGCAACAAGGCTATCAAGCAAATGGTAACCTTCCATATTTTGACCAGTTACGTGCAAACACAAATTTATTTTAGCTTTCGCTAATTGTTTATTAAGCACCTGATTTTACTTTTTTATTTTCTTCAGTTTGCACTTCATCTAAACCAATTTCTAATTTCTTTCGAATTCTAATTAATTCTTTCTGAGTGGGTTCAAAAGAAATAGCACGGCGCCATTGAAATCTTGCTTCTCTTTTTCGGCCAACTTTCCAATAAACATCACCCAAATGGTCATTTATAATTGGATCATCTGGCATTAATTCTACAGCACGCTCCATTGGCTTAACAGCCTCTTCATATTTGCCTAGAGTAAACAAACTCCATCCCAAACTATCAATTATAAATCCACTATTTGGCCGAGCAGCCACAGCTTTTTCAATCATCCCTCGAGCTTCTTCAAGATTCTTATTCTTTTCTACTAATGAATAGCCAAGATAATTTAAAATTAAAGGTTGGTTTGGAGATAAGTCTAATGCAATTCTAAAGTTCATTTCAGCTCTTGGCCAATTTCCCAATCGTTCATTACATATGCCTAGTGTATAAAATAAAAACCAATTACTTGAATTAGGTTTTCCTATGAGTGTCTGAGCTTTATCATATGCACTGCGGGCCAAAGTGAATTTTTTTTGCCCTCTATATGCATCACCTAAAGACATAAATACTCTTGAATTATCTTTGTAAATGAGCGTTAATTTTTTCAATACTTCTATTGCTGCTTCTGGCTTTTCTGCTGCAATTAAAGTTTCGGCACGTCCAATTTCACTACTTAAATACAAGCCATCTGTTTTTGAAATTTTTTCATAATTTTTGATTGCTAAATCATATTGCTTCTGGTTTCTGAGTAATTCAGAAGTTAACAGTATTGTCTCTGCATTTTTTGGTCTCAAATTCTGAGCTAATCTTACATACAATAAACTTGTTTGATCATTTTCCGAGCCATTAAGTGCAAATGCAATTGTAAATAAAACCTCAGCTATACCCTGTTGAGAAGAAGTTATATAATCATAATGTGATAATCCACTTTGTATTTTCTTACGAAGTTGATCAAATTCAGCATCTTGACCTTCTAAAGCTATAGTATTTATTAGCTCTAATGCATCATTTTTTCTTGATAGCTCTGCCATTATTTGAGCATGCGCTATTAAACTTCCACGTGTGAAACGCAGCGAACCCTCTGAATTTCCCAGAAGTATCTTATCAGCGCTTCCAAAATCACCAACTGCGGCTAATGCTAATGCTTTATGATATTGTCCAAATATCTGTAATGTAGAATTGCTGTCCATTTCATCAAAAGTTTTCAAAACTAAACTCATCTTACCTTGACCAAGAGAAGTCCAGCCTTTCAAAAGCCCATATAACAACTCAGTATAGTTTTCTTTATTTTTTTCTAACAAATTTGAAGCTGAAATAAATTTTTCATCTTTTATGAAATCTATAAATAACAATAAATCAACAAGATGGCTATTATTAGAGTTTGAGGAAATATCTTTAGCATATTTAATGGCTGTATCTACTTCACCCATTGATAAAGTAGATAACATTGCATTATGTTTTATAAATTCATTTTTAGGGTCTTTCACTAAAGTCTCAGCAAAATATTTTGATGCAGCAACATAATCACCTCTCATGGCGGCATTAGAGCCTGCCAAATAAGATCCAGCCAAACTGTTAGAATTAGCAACAGAAGCAACGAAGCTTAAAGAAAAAGTCATAACCCACAAAGTAGTTTTAAATATCATAATAACTCTAACCCAAGTTAACACTACATAATGCTAACCATTGGTTTAGATGACCGCAATGTACCATTATGATTTTTATTAATAAAATTACATATTAGGATAATTCGGCCCATCGCCTCCTTGAGGTGTCACCCATGTTATATTTTGACTTGGGTCTTTAATATCACAGGTTTTACAATGCACACAATTTTGCGAATTAATCTGAAATTTAGGATTAGAGCCATTATCATCTCTAATAATTTCATACACACCAGCTGGACAATACCTTTGGGCAGGCTCAGCGTATAACGGCAAATTTGTCTCAACTGGTATTGATAAATCATTAAGCTTTAAATGCACAGGCTGACCTTCAGCATGATTAGTTCCCGAGAAACTAACATTTGTTAACCTATCAAAGCTTAATTTCCCATCTGGTCTTGGATATTCAATTTTTTGATAATCGCTTGCTTTTCCTGTACTTTCTGCGTCAGTTTTGCCATGTTTTACTGTTCCAAAAACACTAAATTTTAAAAGAGTTTGGCACCACATATCAAAGCCACCAAAAATAACTCCCAAAAATGATCCATATTTTGCCCGCAATGGAGCAACATTTCTCACTTTACTTAAGTCTTTACCAACTGGCCCTGCTTTCAGAGCCTGATCATACTCAGCTAATACATCACCTGACCTTCCATCCTTGATGGCAGCAACCACAGCTACCGCTGCATGCTGTCCAGAATACATGGCGTTATGATTTCCTTTTATTCGTGGTAAATTTACAAGCCCTGCAGAACAACCCAACAATGCTCCCCCTGGAAAAGCTGTTCTTGGTATTGACTGGTAACCACCTTTAGTAACCGCACGGGCACCGTACGAAATTCTTTTCCCACCTTCTAATACTTTGGCAATCTTTGGATGATGCTTCCAACGTTGGAATTCCATGTAAGGAAAAAGATGTGGATTTTTATAATTAAGATCTACAATAAAACCAACATATACCTGATTATTTTCCAAATGGTACATGAACGACCCACCACTATCTTTAGACATTGGCCAACCCATTGTATGCGTTACTTGACCCTCATTATGATTCTCCGGTTTAATTTCCCAGATTTCTTTCATGCCAAGTCCAAATTTTGGAACATCACTGTCTTTATCTAATTTATATTTTGAGATTACTTCTTTCGATAAACTTCCACGCACTCCCTCTGATAGTAGTACATACTTACCATGAAGCTCCATTCCTGGCTCATACCCTGGACCATTTGTCCCATCAGCATTCTTGCCAAACTCCCCTGCCACTACTCCTTTAACTTCGCCACTTTCTCCATAAACTAATTCTGAACATGACATGCCTGGGAAAATTTCTACACCAAGGCTTTCTGCCTGTTCTGCCATCCAGCGACAAACATTCCCCATCGATACAATATAATTACCATGATTGTTCATCAATGGTGGCATCAAAAAGTTTGGTATTTTAGATCCACCAGATTCAGTCAAATTTAAAAATATATCTTCTTTTACTTCAACTTTAATTGGAGCGCCTTTTTCTTTCCAATCAGGAATCAAAGCATTTAAAGCACTTGGATCAAGAACAGCACCAGATAGAATATGAGCACCAACTTCTGATCCTTTTTCCAACACAACAACATCCAAAGAAGAATCCAGTTGCTTAATTTTAATAGCTGCGGACAATCCAGCTGGTCCTGCACCAACAATAATTACATCATATGGCATACTTTCACGTTCAAGATGGCTCATTTTTTCCTCCAAAGAGATTTATTCTAACTATTTATTTAAACATTATATATAGAAAATTAGGCATCAACAACTTCAACACGACATAAGTTTTACTTACACGACTCAATAAAGACATCTTGCGTGTTTGCTCACATGAATTTAAGGTTAACTCTTGTAATAATCTAAAGAGTTCGACAATGGACAAAATACCTATGACTCAAGCTGGCTTCACGTCAGCTGATAACGAATTAAAACAGTTAAAATCTGTAGATCGACCATCAGTAATAAAAGCTATTGCTGAAGCCCGAGAGCACGGTGATCTTTCAGAGAATGCTGAGTATCATTCTGCAAGAGAACTTCAATCGCATATTGAAGGACGTATAAAAGAATTAGAAGCTATAATCAGCTTAGCTCAAATAATAGAAGTTTCTAAACTTTCAGGAAACATAAAATTTGGAGCAACAGTACAATTAGTTGATGAAGACACAGATGCAGAACGGACATTGCAAATCGTCGGTGAACATGAAGCTAATATAGAAAATAATCAAATTAATATGAATTCGCCAATAGCTCGTGCATTAATTGGTAAAGAAGAGGGTGATAGTGTAGAAGTAAAGACGCCAGGTGGAATTAAAAGTTATGAAATTTTATCTATAAAGTTTATTTAACATTTAGAATATTATTTATATCTGAAAGGGAATATATTTAATTATATTCCCTTTTTTCACATTTTCAGTATCGTGATCTAATGCAACTAAACCATCAGCCCACGATAACCCAGAAATTCTACCTGAACCCTCAGAATTAAATATTTCAGCATGCCCATCAATATTTAGACGAGCACGCAAATATTCTGTTCGACCAGCTTTTTTATTTTTTGAAAAAGCAGCCGGCACTTTGAAACTAACTGGTTCATGCCACCCAGATCCAGATAAAAAACTAAATGCTGGATAAGCAAATATATGAGCACAAACCATTGCCGCAACCGGATTACCAGGAAGACCCAAAATTGGTGTATTTCTCCATAATGCTAATGCTAGAGGTCTTCCAGGCTTCAAAGCAATACGCCAAGTTTGCAAATTTGCTTTTTGCAACAAGAGTCTAGAGATATGATCTTCATCTCCAGCTGATGCCCCACCTGTTGTTAAAATAATATCTGCAGAATTAGCAGCTTCGTTCAAAGTAGCTTCAATTAAAGCCTCATCATCAGCAACAATTCCATAATCAAGTGGAATGTAACCCCATTTTTCAATTTGTGCTTTAAGCATAGGTCTATTTGCATCTACAATTTGCGAATTTTCGCTAATATTGCCTATTTCAACTAGCTCATCACCAGTTGTCAAAATAGCCACTTTAAGTTGATCATAAACTTCTACTGACTTTATCCCAGTTGAGGCCAAAACCCCCAAATCAGCTGGGCATAGCTTTGTGCCTTTTTTTAAAACAATTGAACCAGCTAAAATATCCTCACCTTCAGCACGAATATTTGCATATTTTTTCAAGCCAGCATTGAAGTAAATAGTATTTTCAATTTTGTTTACATCTTCATCAAGTATTACTGTATCGACACCTTCAGGTATCTTAGCACCAGTCAACAAACGAAGACCATATCCCTCAAGAACTTTACCAATGAAAGGCTTTCCAGCAGCAGATCGCCCTACTGATAACTCTAAAGCTATTTCATTATCAGCGATTAATGTATCAATTGTAAAACCATACCCATCAACTGCTGAATTAGCAAAAGGTGGATGACTTGTTATTGCCAATACATCTTCAGCTAAAACCCTTCCACAACTATCGTTTACTCTGACTGTTGAACTATTTAAAATATTTTCTAAACTTTTATGAAGTTTTTCCAAAGCCTCCTCAACAGGTGTCCAGCTTACACCTCGAGGCATAGCAAAACAATCATCTCTTAAAGGTGGTGCATTTTTCATATTAAACCTTGATGCTCTAAAATAAAATCAGCAATTAAAATTGTATCATCTAAGTTAACATTGGGAATATCAATATTGTTTATTTGAGTATCTGATGCAATTAAACATATAGATTTATCAATTTTATAAATTAAACTCTCTTTATTTTCCAAACGGTAACACTCTAATTTAGCATGCTTTTCTTTTTTAAAACCTTCTACCAAAACTAAATCTACAGGTTTCATCATAGATATAAGTTCTGTAAAACTTGGTTCAGTTTCTCCTCTTAATTCATGCATTAATGCCCAGCGTTTATTTGATGATAACATAACTTCATAAGCTCCAGCTTCTCGATGTCGAAAGCTGTCTCGACCTTGGTGGTCTATATCAAAAGAATGGTGCGCATGCTTTAATGTAGATACTTTAAAACCGCGGCTAGTTATTTCAGAAACTAGCCTCTCCATTAATCCAGTTTTTCCAGAATTTTTCCATCCAATAATACCAAATATATTCATACTATTTTACCATTCTCAATCAATTCAGCATTAATCATATCTTCAGGCGTATTAACATTGAAAAATTGGTCATAATCTTTTTTTTCCCAACCAACTGATCTCCATTTATTTTGCTTCACAAAAAGCATAACTTTGCGCACATCCCCCATGAGCGCAGCCCTTAGTTCGTCCCGCAGTTTTACGTTCCATAGGCCAAAAGTGGGGTGTAAGTTTTTTTGATTTATATCAGATATCGTTTTAGCAATATTAATATCAAAATTCTCGTCAAATAGTTTATCTTTCAAGTCTAAAGGAAAAAATGGGGTATCTGCTGCAACAGTAATTACATGAGTATATTTGTGTTCAGCTGCATAATCCATTCCAGCTAGAATACCTGCAAGCGGCCCTAAAAAACCATCTATGGTATCAGGTATTATTGGTAAATTATATTTTTTGTATAAATTATAATCACGGTTTATGTTTATTGCTAATCCATCTACCTGACTTTCCAAACGATTTATTGAGTGCTCAATTAATGGATAGCCTGATAACTTAATTAATGCTTTATCATGGCCATTCATGCGTGTGGATAATCCACCTGCTAGTATAACCCCTAAAATACTCATTCTACATCATAGATCAGACGATCTTTCCCACCTAAACACATAAATCTTTTCCCACGCAAACGACCAATTAATGTTAAACCCACTTGGTTTGCAATCTCTACACCCCATGCAGTGAAGCCAGAACGGGAAATAAGTACAGGAATACCCATTAATGCACATTTTATTACCATTTCAGACGTTAAACGCCCAGTAGTATATAATGCTTTATCGTTTACTAATTTATCATGTGAATAAATCCATCCTGCAATTTTATCTACAGCGTTGTGTCGGCCTACATCTTCCATGTAAACTAATGGTTCATTTTGATGACAAAGAACAGTTCCGTGAATAGCCCCTGCCTTTAAATACAGACTAGGTGTTTGATTAATTATATTTGACAATTCATACAACCATGAAACACGAAATTCAGCATTAGGTAATTTGAGATCGTCAAGACCTTCCATCATATCGCCAAATACGGTCCCAACAGCACACCCAGAAGTTCGCGTTTTCTTTTTTAATTTTTCTTCATAAATAGTTTGACCATCTGTTCTTACTACAACAGTTTTTAACTCATCGTCGTAATCAATCCCTAAAACAGTTTCACCGTCTGACAACATTCTTTGATTCTTCAAAAAGCCCAATGCAAGATATTGTGGATAATCTCCAATTGTCATTGCAGTTACTATCTCTTGGCCATTTAAAAATATTGTTAAAGGCTGCTCCTCGACAACATTAATTTCACAAGCCTGTCCGTTTTGATCAAAACCATTTACTAGTTGGGTTAAACCTTCAAGCTCTTCTTTAGGCTGTAAAATATAATTTTTAAAAGTGTTTGACAATTGCGGCTCCAATATATTTCAAATACACAAAACTAATCTTATTAGAATGCTATCACATGAAGTTCAGTCCAACATCCAAAAAATCGGCCTTTTGGTTAGGTTATCGCGACAATATTGCATTTTGGTTAATTGTAGCACCATTTGGCTTACTCTTTGGAGTTGTTGCCACTGAAGCTGGGTTTTCAATTTATCAAACAATGATAATGACTGCATTTGTAGTTGCTGGCTCATCACAATTTACCGCTTTAACTTTACTCCATGATGATGCGCCGACATTTATAATTTTAGCCACTTCACTTGCAGTAAACTTAAGAATGGCAATGTATTCAGCTGCTTTAGTACCCCATTTAGGGCGAGCACCTTTAGGTACTCGAGCTCTTTTTGCATATTTTCTGGTTGATCAAAGTTACGCTACATCAATAAATATATATACAAATAATCCTGAAATGACATTATCACAAAAATGTAAATATTTCATGGGAAGTTTTGCATGCTTACTCCCAGTTTGGTTAATATCAACACTCCTAGGCGCACTTCTTGGAACAAAAATTCCACCCGAATACGCATTAGATTTCGCTATGCCAATTTGTTTTATAGCATTGTCTGCACCAATGATGCGAAGCCTTCCACATTTCGTTGCAGCATTAGTATCAATGATTGGAACTTTAGTATTTATCTCAGCTCCTTATTCTAGTGGTTTATTAATAGCCGCATTTTTAGCCATGATTTCAGGGGTGCAGACCGAGAATTGGCTAAAAAGGAGAGATAAAAATGACTGATCCATTAAAAATTTGGATAATCATATTTTTCTTAGGTGTTGGTACTTATTTGATTAGGTTTTCTTTTTTAGGTCTAGTAGGAAATCGACAACTACCTAAATGGCTTATTCAACATTTAAATTACGTTGGAGTAGCAGTAATGCCTGGTTTAATAATCCCTTTTTTAGTTTGGCCTGATGCTACTGGTGGTACTTTGGATGCTCCAAGATTACTTGCTGCGGGCGCAGCATTTTGTGTTGGAATATGGAAACGCTCTGCCTTGTGGTCAGTTGTTGCGGGAATTTCAGTATTATATTTTGCTATGTTCATCATAAACTAAATATTTGTAAGCTTGACGTAATTTATTAGTTCAGACATATGTTATATAAACAAACAAATGTTGTTAATAATGCCTAAGTTATCAAAAACTGAACAAACTATACTTGAATTAATTTCTAATGATCCTTTAATTAGCCAAGCAAAAATTGCAGCAAAATTGAATCTTGCAAGATCAACAATCGCAGTTCAAATAACACAGTTAATTAACAAAAATCTTCTGATAGGCCGTGGATACATTCTACCAAAGTCACAAAAAGTCACTTGCATTGGTGGCATGGCATTTAATCGCAAATATTCATTAAATTCAGCACCCATTTTTGGAACATCTAACCCAGCAATAAATATAAAAAGCCATGGTGGTGTAATTCGCAACATAGCTGAGAATATGGCACGCATGGATGTGGATGTTTGTCTTTTATCTATTATAGGCGATGATGAATCTGGCAAAGAATTACGAACACAAATGCATAATCTTGGCGTTGACACTAGTCAAATTGCAATCTCAAATAATAAACCCACTGCTGAATATATTGCTGTTTTCGACAATAATAATGAATTAGTGATGGGTATAGCTAGCATGGATATTCTAGATCAAATAACTCCTAATTTAATAGAAGAATCTTGGCCAAATATTAAATCAAGCGATTGGGTCGTTTTAGATTGTAATTTACCACAAGAAACAATTAAAAAAATCCTTGATCTAAAGCAAAAGTCAAATTTCAAAGTTGCTATAGATACAGTCTCAGTTTCAAAGGCAATGCGTCTACCAAAAGATTTATCAAGTGTTGATATTTTATTTACCAACAAAGATGAAGCAGCATCAATTCTGGCTTTAGACCATATTCTAAAAAAATCTGATCTTAATACAATTGCAAACCAATTACGCAATAGAGGTACTAAAGGTGTTGTGCTAACTGATGGTTCAAATGGACATATTGTAAATATAGGCAATGAAGTTTTCACTTCCCCCGCACTATCATCTAAAGTTTGTAACGTATCAGGTGCAGGAGACGCACTAGTTGCTGGTTTTATTTCCCAATTATTAACTGGCGCATCCATTCGTGAAGCTTCGGATATAGGTGCAGCATTGTCTGCGCTTACTGTGGAGTCGCAAATGGATGTTAGACAAGATTTAAACAGTAAAATTTTATATGAATACCTTTCAAAAAATTTAAAATAAGTAAGGATAAACAATGAACCTAGCCAAACTTCCAAGTTTTGTTGATATTCATGAAGATGTTTCAAAAGCGCTTAATGAAAATATTCCTATTGTTGCGCTTGAAAGTACAATTATAACCCATGGCATGCCATTTCCAGAAAATGCAGAAATGGCATCATCAGTCGAAGCGTTAATTCGAGAGCATGGAGTTGTTCCAGCAACAATAGCAGTGATTGATGGTAGAATTAAAATTGGGCTCACAGCTGAAGAGCTTATTAAGCTTGCTAAAGTGAAAAATGCCATGAAGATCTCACGAGCAGATATAGCTTTTGCTATTTCACAAGGCAAAACAGCTGGAACAACTGTTGCTGCTACAATGATAATATCACGTATGGCTGGAATTCGTATATTTGCAACAGGGGGCATTGGTGGTGTTCATAAAGGCGTTGAAACTAGCTTTGACATTTCTGCAGACTTGACTGAACTTGGGAAAACGGACGTGCTTGTAGTAGCAGCAGGAGCAAAAGCAATACTAGATGTTCCAAAAACATTAGAAGTCTTGGAGACTCAAGGTGTTCCTGTTGTAGGATATAAGACAGACAGTTTACCAGCTTTTTGGACAAGAAGATCAGACCTGGCTGTTCCATTACGTATGGATAGTGCAGCTCAAATATCTGACTTTCTAAAAGTACGTGACGAACTTCAACTTTGTTCTGGAGTTTTAATTGCAAACCCAATTCCAAAAAAAGATCAAATACCTTCGAAGATAATAAATAAATATATTGAAACAGCCCAAACAGAAATGGAAGCAAATAATATTTCAGGCAAAGAAGTTACTCCGTTTTTATTAAAACGAATATTTGAATTATCAAAAGGCGAAAGTTTAAAGTCAAATATTGCATTGGTAAAAAATAATGCAATTGTTGCCGCAAAAATTTCATTAGAGTTTTACAAATAATCTGTTTTCCAATTTAATTGGCAACAAATATATTTGTTAAAGATAAACCATAATCACCAATAATGTATTATACTGGCATAGCATTTGTTTTAAATACTGTTCGCAATGCAAAACTACTTTGCATCTTACTTACATGAGGAAGTCGAACAAGATATTGTCTATGGATTCTTGCAAAATCATCTGTATCACCAGCCACTACTTTTAGCATATAATCAGCTGTACCTGCCATTAAATGGCATTCTAAAACATCAGGGACCAATGCCACAGATTTTTCAAACGCTTCTAATATTGCATCAGCTTGCCCTGAAAGAGTAATTTCAACAAATACTGTTGATTTTCTATCAATTTTTCTTGGATCTAGTAGAGCTACATAATCTTTTATAATTCCTTCAGCTTCTAATCGCTGAACACGCCTATGACAGGCAGATGCAGAAAGGTTAATTTTCTCGGCTAAATCTGAATTTGAGATTCGGCCAGATTTTTGAAGTACCATCAAAATACGGCGATCTGTATCATCTATTTTCATTTTTCGAAGAATCCACTAAGAATTTACTATTTAATATATATTATATTCTAAAAATTATGTCTATACACGTCAAATATGAAGCTTTTTTTAAACTTAAAATGCAATTCTCCCATTAATAATTTAGATTATCTTGGAGAAATATAATGATTATAGGTTGCCCAACAGAAATTAAAAATCAAGAATACCGGGTAGGAATTACTCCGGCAGCAGCTGCAGAAGCTATATTGCATGGTCATAAAGTTCTAATACAATCAGGAGCTGGAAATGGTTCTGGATTTACTGATAATGAATATACGGATATTGGTGCAGTTATTATCGATGCTGCTGAAGAATTATTTAAAAAATCAGAAATGATTGTTAAAGTAAAAGAGCCCCAAGCAATTGAGCGTTTAATGTTGCGCGAAGATCAAATCTTATTCACATATTTACATTTAGCACCGGACTTAGCTCAAACTAATGATTTATTAAAAAGTGGAGTTACTGCAATTGCTTATGAAACTGTAACTGATGGGAGTGGTGGATTACCATTGCTGGCTCCAATGTCAGAAGTTGCAGGAAAATTGGCGCCCCAAGTTGGCAGTTGGGCTCTTCAAAAAGCGAATGGTGGCCTTGGTACTTTACTAGGAGGTGTTCCAGGAGTTAGTCCAAGTGAAGTAATCGTTATTGGTGGAGGCAATGTTGGTGTACATGCTGCAAGAGTTGCTGCCGGAATGGGAGCAAATGTAACAATTCTGGATATGTCATTACCGAGAATGCGGTATTTAGATGATGTGTTTGGAAACGTGTTTAAAACTGCTTATGCTTCAACTGCAAACACTGCGAAATTAATTAAAACAGCTGATATGGTAATAGGTGCTGTGCTAGTTCCTGGAGCAGCCGCTCCAAAACTAATTTCTCGCCCACAACTATCAACAATGAAACCTGGATCAGTATTAGTAGACGTTGCAATTGATCAAGGTGGATGTTTTGAGACATCAAAAGCCACGACACATGATGATCCAATTTATGAAGTGGATGGAATTATTCATTATTGCGTAGCAAATATGCCTGGAGCAGTTGCGCGCACCTCAACAATTGCACTAAGCAATGCTACTATGCCGTTCATGATATCATTAGCCGATAAGGGTTGGAAAAAAGCATGTGAAGATGATTCTAATTTATTAAATGGGTTAAACACACATAAAGGAAACTTGACTTATGCAGCTGTTGGAAAGGCATTACAACTAGACGTAATAAGCTCAAAAGAAGCTTTATATCTATAATAGATTATAGATTATAGATCATACTATTAGTATACTAAATTAAAAGTCTCACAATTTTGTGAGACTTTTTAAAATGAAACACGTTCTAAAGAATTGCAAATCTTGACACTTCAGAAAAAGACATCTAATGCAGGTCTAAATCATGGAAGTTATACACTTCCGGTCTCAGGATCGACACCAGTCAGCGAGTTTCGCCCACTGGTGTAAAACGCGTTTGGGAAAATACTTTGGTGGAAAGGGCCTGACATATGTTTGCAAATTTATCTGATCGCCTTTCGGGTGTTTTTGACAAATTAAATAATAAGGCAACATTATCAAACGATGATGTCTCTATCGCTTTAAGAGAGGTACGTGTTGCATTATTAGAGGCTGATGTTTCTTTACCAATTGCTCGGGAATTCATAAAAGCAATTCAAGAAAAAGCTTCAGGACAAGCTGTTACAAAATCCGTCAAACCAGGACAACAAGTAATAAAGATTGTTCATGACGAATTAGTTCACTTTTTAGCTGGTAACGATAAAAATGCCAGCGAACTGAAAATTGATAATCCACCAGCACCAATATTAATGGTAGGCCTACAGGGATCAGGTAAAACCACTACAACAGCAAAACTTGCAAAACGCTTAAAAGAAAAAAATAAGAAAAAAGTATTAATAGCTTCCCTTGATACTAATCGACCAGCCGCAATGGAACAATTAGCCATACTTGGCAACCAAATTGGCGTAGACTCTTTGCCAATAATTAAAGGCGAGAGTGCTATTGCAATTGCAAAACGAGCGAAACAGCAAGCCATGCTTGGGGGCTATGATGTATTTATTCTAGATACAGCAGGTCGCTTATCCATTGATGAAGAATTGATGGCAGAAGTAGAGGCAGTCCGAAATATTGCAAATCCACGCGAAACTATGTTGGTTGTTGATGGGTTAACAGGTCAAGATGCTGTTCATACAGCACAAAACTTTGATAACCGCATTGGTATTTCAGGTGTTATTTTAACACGAATGGATGGTGATGGACGTGGTGGTGCAGCGCTCTCAATGAGGGCAGTAACTGGACGCCCAATTAAATTTGTAGGACTTGGTGAAAAAGTTGACGCCCTAGAAGAATTTCATCCAGAGAGAGTGGCTGGGCGCATCTTAGGTATGGGAGATATTGTTTCGCTTGTAGAAAAAGCTCAAGAAACAATTGAAGCTGAACAAGCAGAAAAAATGATGAAGCGCATGAAAAAAGGTATGTTCAATATGAACGACCTAAAAGCGCAAATTGAACAAATGATGAAAATGGGTGGAATGGAAGGCATTATGGGAATGATGCCTGGTATGAAGAAGATGCAGAAACAAATAAGTAATGCAGGTGGCATTGATGAAAAAATATTTAAACGCCAAATTGCATTAATCCAATCCATGACAAAAAAAGAACGAGCAAATCCACAAATTATGCAAGCTAGTAGAAAAAAGCGTGTTGCTCAAGGTGCTGGCTTATCAGTCCAAGAATTAAACCAATTAATGAAAATGCAGCGCCAAATGGGCGACATGATGAAAAAAATGGGCAAAGGTGGTATGCTTAAACAAGCAATGGGTACTATGTTTGGTAAAGGGCCTGGAAATTTAGCTGCTGGCATACCAAATAACATGAATGATATAGACGCAAAACAATTAGAAGAAGCCGCAAAAAAAATGGGTGGCAGCATGCCTAACGGATTACCTGGATTAGGTGGTGGATTACCACTTGGTTTATCTGGCTTTGGGAAAAAGAAATGACAGATACATCACGCGCAGAATCAATATTAAAAGAACATCGCAAAAGCATTGACCGTTTGGATTCAATACTTGTTTATACTTTAGCAGAACGCTTTAAGCAAACTCAGGCAGTTGGTCTTTTAAAAGCTGAACACTCTTTGCCTCCATCAGATCCAGCACGCGAAACAAAGCAAATTGAACGATTAGAGGATTTAGCAAAACAAGCTGACCTTGACCCCGTATTCGCAAAAGAATTTTTAAACTTCATAATTGCAGAAGTTATTAATCACCATAAGAAACATCAAGAATAACGGTCAAATTTAAATGACCAATTTAATTAGCACTTAGGAGAAATATCATGGCTATGAAAATCAGACTCGCTCGTGGCGGTTCAAAAAAACGTCCTTTTTATCGAGTAGTTGCAGCAGACTCACGTATGCCACGTGACGGTCGTTATGTTGAAAAATTAGGTACATACAATCCACTATTAGCTAAAGATAGTGAAGACCGCGTACAGTTAAATATGGAACGCGTAAATTACTGGTTGGGCCAAGGCGCACAACCTACAGAACGCGTTGTTCGCTTTTTAGAGGCTTCTGGCGTAATGGAAAAAACAGAACGCAATAATCCTATTAAAGCAAAACCAGGTAAAAAAGCCCAAGACCGCTTAGAAGAAAAAGCAGCATCAAAAGTTGCAGCAGCTGAAGCAGAGGAAGCAGCTAAAGTTGCGGCAGCTGAAGCAGAGGAAGCAGCTAAAGTTGCAGCAGCTGAAGCAGCGGCAGCACCTGCAGTTGAAGAAGCACCTGCAGTTGAAGAAGCACCTGCAGTTGAAGAAAAAGCTGCTGAATAATAAACTAGCTTTTACTTACAATGATATAAAAGTAGCGTCATATTTTGACGCTACTTTTTATTTATAAGATAAATAAAACATACATTAAAATAACAGATTGTTCTGATACTTTTAATCAGTAAGAAAACAAGGTATTATATTAATATATAAAATTGTGTTAAATTTTTTGTGAGTGATAATCTAAAAATGAATATACCTGAACGAGTTTGTGTAGGGGCTGTTGTAGGCGCATTTGGCATCAATGGAGAAATTCGCATTAAATCATTCTGTTCTATCCCAAAATCTATAGGTGATTATGATCAGCTTACTGACGAGACAGGAAGCAAAAAATTTAAATTAGAAATTATTGGCCCAATTAAAGGTGGGTTTTCAGCTCGAATTTTTGGTATTAAATATAGAGATCAAGCAGAAGACTTAAAAGGTACAGCACTTTATGTACTACGCTCTGAAATGCCAGATTTAGGTGATGATGAATATTATTATTCAGATTTAATAAATCTATCAGTATTTGATACTGGAGGAATAAAATTAGGCAAAATAATGTCAGTAAATGATCATGGTGCTGGTGATTTTTTAGAAATTAAAGCTCTTGGACAAAAGAATTTGGCCTTACTTCCTTTCACAAAAAAGTCTGTGCCAACTATTGACCTAAAACTTGGGCGCGTGGTTATCGATCCTCCTAAAGGTGTATTTGATAGTGATGAAGCAGAAGAACCTCCGGCACCAAAAAGTTATATGGAACTTGGGGATGAGTGAAAAAACAAAATCACATGGCCGTCTTGCAATTAGACCAAGTTTAAAACCACGGGCCCTGATGACAGATACACCAGAGCTTGAGAACGCATGGACAGTAAAAGTCATTACCTTATTTCCAGAAGCTTTTCCAGGAGTGTTAGACAGATCATTAACAGGAAAAGCTCTTCAGGAAGGTTTATGGCAATTACAAACAATTGAATTAAGAGGTTTTGGTTTAGGAAAGCACAAAGATGTTGATCATCCACCAGCTGGAGGTGGTGCGGGAATGGTTTTAAAAGCAGATGTTGTTGGTCCAGCATTAGAAGATGCAAGACGAGGAACGCCAATGGATCCAAAACAGTGGCCAGTTATTTATATGTCACCACGCGGGAAACAATTAACCCAATCAATGGTACAGAGCTGGAGTGAAGCTAAAGGAATGACAATACTTTGCGGTCGTTTTGAAGGTGTTGATGAACGCGTTTTGGAAGAATTCAATGTAGAAGAAATTTCATTAGGGGATTTTGTTCTTACAGGAGGAGAAGTTGCTGCCCAAGCTTTAATTGATGCTACAGTTAGACTTATACCAAATGTATTAGGTAATCAGGAAAGTACAAAAGATGAGAGCCATTCAAATGGGCTTTTAGAACACCCGCAATATACTAAACCTGCAGAATGGAATGGCAGAGAAATTCCAAAAGTATTACTTTCAGGCCACCATGAAAATGTTAAAGAGTGGCGTGCAGAGATGTCTGAGCGTATAACAAAAGAACGTCGACCTGACTTATGGGAAAAGTATAGTAAATTAAATAAACATAAAATTGATGAAACTTAAACTAAAAGACGTAAATTTTAGTTTAGGAAAGAAGTCTTGATGTCTATATGCTTTCGACATATACCACGCAAACTTACTTTAAGATTCGTTCTAAAGTAGGCAGTCATGAAGTTAATTATAAGCCATATAAATATAAACTTTCTTCGGTTTTGATAGTATATGAAACATCTTATTATTAACCAATGATTGAAACACGAAACGTCGATTTTAATCTCTGGCGGGCTCTAAGGAGTACCGGAAGAAGACCAAGAGCTCTAAAATTGGAAAACCAAAATTCCCTCTAAGGGTATAAAAGGAAAACGTTATGAATTTAATTGCACAGCTTGAAGCTGAACAAATTGCTGCATTAGGCAAAGACATTCCAGATTTCAAAGCAGGCGACACAGTACGTGTTGGCTTTAAGGTAACAGAGGGAACTCGCTCTCGTATCCAGAACTATGAAGGTGTATGTATTGCACGCCAAAGCGGTAGTACAATTGCTGCTTCGTTTACAGTTCGAAAAATATCATTTGGTGAAGGCGTAGAACGCGTATTCCCACTATATTCAACAAACATCGATAATATTGAAGTAGTCCGTCGCGGTCGTGTACGACGTGCGAAACTTTACTATTTACGTGATCGTCGTGGTAAATCTGCACGTATTGCTGAAAAAACAAATTATCGCGCAAAGAAATAAGGAGCCAAAATCATGAAAAAAGAATTACACCCTGACTATCACATGATCACTGTTAAGCTAACAGATGGTTCTACTTATGAAACTCGTTCGACATATGGCTCAGAAGGTGATGTTCTTTCATTAGACATCGATCCATCTGCTCACCCTGCCTGGACTGGCGGTAATTCAAAACTAATGGATACCGGTGGTAGAGTTTCCAAATTTAAGAATAAATATGCTGGTTTAGGCTTCTAATTTACCTAAACTATTTATTAAAAAGCGCCGCTTTTTAGCGGCGTTTTTTGTTTGTAATTACACCTTCCCAATCTAGAATCGAAAAAATATATGTCAAAATTATTAGTTTTTGGTAATGAAAAAGGTGGCGCAGGTAAATCTACACTTTCTATGCATGTTGCGTGCGCTTTATTGCAAAGTGGAATAAAAGTTGGTGTTCTAGACCTAGATATTAGGCAATTAACTTTATGTAGATTTTTTGAAAATCGGGAAGAGAACTTAAAACGCAATAACTATATTTTACCTATACCATCTATAGGTAAAATAGACCCCCATAGAACTAAACATGTTAAAGAATACTTTTATGAATTGATAACTGAACTATCAAAAGAAAATGATTACATAATAATAGATTGTCCTGGAGCTTTGACTGATTATAGCGCGCTTGCTCATGCAAATGCAGACAAATTAATTACACCAATGAACGATAGTTTTATTGATTTTGATTTGCTGGCGCGTATTGATCCAGAAACTAATACAGTTAAAGGACCTTCAATATATTCAGAAATGGTTTGGGAGGCTAGAAAAGCAAGATCTTTAGCAAAAGCCCCCCCTATTGATTGGATTGTTGTACGCAATCGACTTCCAACAACAAACATGCACAACAAAAGAAAAGTAGGCGAAGCCTTGGTTAACCTTTCAAAACGAATTGGCTTTAGGCTAATCCCAGGCCTTTCCGATCGCGTTATATTTAAAGAACTATTTCCAAAAGGGTTAACTCTAGCAGACCCAAAAAATTTAACAAAATTACCAATATCAATATCTAATATAGCGGCACGCCAAGAACTTAGAGATATAATGGTCGGGTTAAAGCTTAATAACTTTCAGATTAATTTTTAAGCACCAGGCCCTATTATTGTACAGGGCTGATTTCGCGCTCTCAATCGAGCACATGCCTTCATCGCAGACTCTTCTGAAACGCCAATAAAGCGTGCTCTATATAAATGACGCCCATTGATAGTAGCAGGAGTTATTTTACGAACCGCACCCTCTAAAGAGTCTAAATCTGTTAATGCGGTGCGAAGTAACATTTTCTCTGCATTATATCGGTTATTATAAGCCCCTAATTGAACTGACCATTTAGCATCATTCTTATTGAATTCTCTGGTAACAACTCTAGTTAAATATGGGACTGGTTCAATATATCCTCTTTGTGCGTGGGCTCTAGAAACTGCATTCACAATCGTATTTTGAGATTCAATAATTGAGCTTATTGGTTCTAAAATGCTTACATTTGCTGTAGTATTTCGAATAATATTAGCTTGAGCTGAAGCAATAATTTCGGCTTCTAAATCTTCTCTAACAGCAGATGCCATCTCAATTGTTTTTAAATCAAAATTTGGTCTATATTTTGGTCTTGGACTTGATGAGATAATACGAGGAGATTTGATGGAAATATTGTTAGGCAACACCAAAGCTACAGATTCTAGCTGGCTTCCTCTTGAAGGTCTTGCTGGTATAGCATTTGAAGTATATTTTTTTGGAGTACGATTGAAGCCCATGTCTAATAATTCAGCTACACGCGCATTACGTGATTTCCATGTACGTCCACCAAAAACCGTAGCAATTATGCGTTTATTGCCACGTTGCGCGGAAGATACTAAGTTGAAACCTGCTGCATTTGTGTAGCCAGTTTTAATTCCATCAGCACCCTTATAATTCGCTAACAGCCTTCTATTCGTATTTGGGACCGTTCTTAATCCAGCGTCAGTGTTTCTACGTGAAAAAAGATTATAATAATCAGGAAAATCATACATTAAATGTCTACCTAATATAGACATGTCACGAGCAGTGGATAAATGCCCTTTTGCTGTTAAACCGTGGGCATTTTTAAAGGTTGTTCGCTTCATACCTAATGCTTTAGCTTGAGCAGTCATAAGGGCTGTAAATTTAGCCTCAGTGCCTGCGATTGCCTCACCTAATGCTGTTGCTGCATCATTAGCAGATTTAACTGCAGCAGCCCGAATAAGGTGACGAACTTTAACTCTCATTCCAGTTCTTAAACCTAATTTAGAAGGTGGTTCTGAAGCAGCATTTCGAGATACTTTTACCTTTTCATCTAATGAAAGGTGTCCTGACTCAACTGCTTTAAATGCTAAATAAAGTGTCATCATTTTTGTTAATGATGCAGGATGTAACCTTGTATCTGCATTTCTAGAATGCAAAACTTCTCCAGTACGAGCATCCATTACTAATGCCGCATAAGGCGCCGCATTTGCTGAGACACCAATAATAGTTAATATTACTACAAGGAATAATCCTCGAATTGCCTTAAGATGCATCGGTTTCCCCGATAACTGCTGCTTATTATCACGTATTTTATTACGTTTATTTTATCAAACAGTATCATGTAGATGCTAAACAGAAAACTATTTTTTTTATTGAAATCAAAATTGATTCCCTTAGAAAAGAAAACCTATATATTGTATCCTAAAATTATATGAATACAATATATAGTATTTTTTTTAAAAAACTGGCCTTTGTAATTAGGCAACAGCTTCTTTATAATAGATCTACTAACTAAGAATATAAAACAACCATACAGTTTAATGAAAAAAATGATTATGTCAGATGACGAAAATATTGATGTAGGTTTAGCAACAAAAGCCATTCCTAAAACAAAAAAACCAAAAATGTACAAGGTTATGTTGTTAAACGATGATTACACACCCATGGAATTTGTTGTACACATTTTAGAACGATATTTTGGAACAAGTGGTAGTCAAGCATATGAATTAATGATGGTTGTCCATCAAAAGGGACTTGCCGTTGTTGGTGTCTTTTCACATGACATAGCCGAAACAAAAGTTATGCAAGTCACAGAGCTAGCACGAAAACACCAGCATCCACTACAATGCACAATGGAAAAAGAATAAGCTAAAGGCTGAAATTATTATGGCAAATCCAAATGCTCGACTATCACTTGCATTAAAAGCATGCTCATCCAATGTCCCAGAAAATGGGGCTATGATTATTAATGCAAATGAAGCTACAGATTATTCAAGATTGGGTGAGGCAGTGTGTATTCAATGGTTTAAGCCTACGTGTGATAGACTAATCGAAAAAGGCTTAACAACTACACAAGACTTTACGTCAACAGCTAATTTTGCACTGGTAGAAATTACGCGCTCGAAACCACAATCTTTAGGGTTAATTGCAAAGGCATTTGATTCAATAATAGAGAATAGTATTTTGATGGTTGATGGTAAGAAAACTGACGGAATTGAAAGCCATCTAAAAATATTGCGAAATCTTTTTGATATTGATGGTGTAATATCAAAATCACATGGTAAAATATTTTGGTTTAAAAAAACTCAAAGGCCTAAAATACTTAATCAATGGCTTCAAGGCTTAGAGCCAGCAACTGTTGATCAAGGATATAAGACAAGAGCAGGTATTTTTAGTGCCAACCATATAGATAAAGCTTCAGCTTTATTATTGGAAAACTTACCAAATCATTTAAGTGGTAAAGGCGCCGACTTGGGCGCTGGATGGGGTTATTTGAGCAACGAATTATTGAAAAATAATGATAAAATAAAATCAATATGTTTAGTTGAAGCTGATTGGAACGCACTAAACTGTGCAAAATTAAACATAAATGATAGCAGAGCTAAATTTGAATGGGCAGACGCAACACATCACAAAGATAATGGATATGATTTTATTGTAATGAACCCACCCTTTCACCAATCACGAAAGGCAGAGCCAGATATAGGCAAATCATTTATTCAACGAGCAAGTGAATTACTATCGCCAAAAGGCCAGCTATGGATGGTTGCTAATCGTCAGTTGGCATATGAAACAACATTAGATACATACTTTACTGCAGTAAATTCAATTACAGAAACGCCTCAGTTTAAGGTCATCAATGCATCTCGGCCTAAAAAACGAATATTCAAATAATCAATATTTGTTTATGAAATAGCTTATTAGAATAAGGGAACAACACATGTCTTTTTCAATTCAAGGTAAAACAGCAATTATAACCGGTGCGGCAAATGGTATTGGGCTAGCGATTGCAAAACACTTCGTACAAAACGGTGCGAATGTTATGATGGCAGACATAGATGAGGAAAAATTAGACGCTGAGTTAAGTTTTTTATCTAAGGAATTTCCACAAGCTAAAAGTTTTACAGGAGATTTACGTCAAAAACTATGCTTGGCTAACTTATTATCTGCAACCATCGATGAATTTGAAAGAGTCGATATTCTTATCAATGCATCAAGGCAGGTTATGCCCTCAAATTCGTTAGACCCAAAGGAAGACTGTTTTGAAGCATTATTTCAACAAAATGTATTATCCAACCTTAGATTAAGCCAAATCGTTGCAAAAAGAATGATACAACAAAAAGAAGACGACAGTAATGAACATAGTGTTGCCGGTACAATAGTAAATCTAAGCTCTATTGCATCTGAAAGGACGCACCCAGACTTATTAGCATATTCTGTTTCATGTGCTGCCTTAAACCAAATGACAAGATCATTGGCAGTAAGCTTTGCCAAAGAAGGCATTCGGGTAAATGCAATTGCTATTGGTTCAGTTCAAAGCGCTAGCCTAACAGAAGTATTACTAGAAGACCCTGATCTTAAAGCATCAATGGAAAAAGCAACTCCCTTAGGGAGAATAGCTGAAGCAAAAGAAGTAGCAGAAGTTTCACAGTTTTTATCTTCAAACAGCTCAGGGTTTATGACAGGTCAAATAATTACAGTTGATGGCGGGCGGACGCTAATTGATCCCTTAAATACCCCAGTTCATTAGCGGATAGAAAAGGCACATATTTACTGCCTTTTCTATTAAATTATTTAGATAGCTTTATTCATCAATTTTTTTGAAAACACTATCAACGTTTATTTCTGGCTCTTCTTTTTCTTCTTCAACTGTATCAGTACCAAAAGTAAAGTTTTCCAAGCCACCAATAGAAGATGGTATTTTTGGCTCTGCATCCATTGATAAAGATTGCTCAGTAGATACCAGCTTGCTTCGCTCTTCATCAGATATTACAACACCATCTTTAGCAGCTTTTTTAGCGGCTTTTTGAACAGCAGCGTCTAATTCTAATTGCTTACAAAGACCAAGTGCAACAGGATCTATTGGTTGGATATTAGCAATATTCCAATGAGATCTATCACGTAAAGCCTGTATTGTTGGTTTAGTAGTACCAACCAATTTTGAAATTTGCCCATCAGTTAATTCTGGATGAAACTTAACTAGCCACAAAATAGAAGCAGGACGATCCTGACGTTTAGATAATGGCGTATACCTTGGTCCTCGGCGCTTTTCTTCACCATCAGCAGCTGCATTGTACATTAACTCCATTTTATAGATTGGAGACTTTTCTGCTTTTTGAATTTCATCAGCTGTTAGTTGTTTATTTGAAATTGGATCAAAACCTTTAATCCCTTGGCCAACTTCGCCGTCAGCAATTCCATTTACTTCTAATTCATGCAAACCACAAAAATCAGCTATCTGTTTAAATGTAAGTGTTGTGTTATCTACAAGCCAAACAGCAGTAGCTTTAGCCATAATTGGTAGTGCCATAATGTATTCCTTTCACATAAATCTTTCTCGTCCGAATAATCGGCTACAAGCCATTTTAGCCTGTAAATTTCCGTTACTTAGGGGGAGAATTCTTAGACTGTATATATGGAATTTTTTAAAAGTGAAAGCCCCCTTTTAATAAACAAAACCACACCTTTAATTGTGATTGTAAATGCTCAATAAAATTTTGCTATGCGTATTTTGATAAAGCAAAATCCCAATATAGGTCACGAGCATGATTTGATAATTTGGTACTTTTCATTATTTTATCTTCAAATCGCTCTACTGGCATGATTTTAGCTATATTGCCTGTACAAAAAATTTCATCTGCATCTTTAAAATCTTTTAGAAACATAGGTAATTCATGAACTTTAATACCATCTGCTTTTAACAACTTTATAATTCTTTGACGGTTTAATCCATTTAAGAAAGTTCCATTCGGAATTGGCGTAAAAACTTCTCCATCTTTAACTGCAAATACATTTGTTGATGCCGTTTCTGCCACATGATCGTCTATATCAAGAGATAATGCGTTGTTAAATCCTCTTGCTCTTGCATCAGACATAATTCTTCCATTATTTGCATACAATGATCCAGCTTTAGCAAATGTAAGTGCCATATCTTGCCTTGGCCTCCTAAACGGTGAGGTGGTTAAAGCAAATGACCCAACTTCTGGCATTGCTAGCTCTTCAATACATACAGAAAAGCCAGTACTTTCTGGTACAATATCAATTATTCCTGGTGTACCTTGATTTGACCACATCATAGGGCGAATATATAAAGCTGCATTAGCCTCAAACATTGAGCAGCCTTCTTCACAAATGTTAAATATTTCTTCTGCATTTATTGGTGGCATCATCCCAAATGCTTCTGCGGAATAAACAATTCTTTGGCAATTAAGCATCATGTCAGGCCTTACACCTTCGAATTGACGCGCTCCATCAAAAACTGTTGAACCAAGCCAAGCAGCGTGATCAGCTGATCCAATTATTGGAGTATTACCCTCAAACCATTGGTCATTAAACCATGTCACTATTTTACCACCAAGCGCCACATTTATCTCCTAATTTTTTTTAGTGCTATCTTTATTGTGCAAAATTATCAATAAGACCTTGTCTTATAATTTAATACGTAAAAAATATCATAAAATTTAAAGAAAGTATTTAAATGTTACATGGAAAAATAGTCACCATTTGTGAATTCTCAGGATCAATTTTAGCAATGATTTATGCGATTCTGATAGCATCAAATACTGGAAATGAAATTTTGGGTTTTAGTTTATTGTTAATTTCAGCAATTCTTTTTGCAATATGGGGTTTCATCGATAAACGATGGGCTTTTTTAGCATTGCAGTTTTTTTATGCAACTTCAGCATTGATAGGATTAATAAGATGGGCTTAACTTTTATATCCAGGGAAGCTAGATTTATGATCATTAGAAGGCTTTTTAATTAGATCAAAGAAATCAACCATACTTCGGCCTAATGGTGTATTTTTTATTTTTGCCTTAGTTTTCTCTATTGCCATTACATTTTGGATTCTTCTTTCCAAAAAATTCCAAGTATCAATAGCATCTTCACTTTCATCACCCAACCAAAACAAAACAGTTGAAGAATAAACCGCACTTAAAGTAGTTCGCTTTGTATACCAATTACTATCAGTAGATGTATCACCTAAAGTGTTCCAAATTGTGTCTGCAGTTTTCCATATTAATTGCCCACCTTCATTAATATTAGGAGGCAAAGCAAATAAAGACATGCTTTTACGAATAGCTTCTTTATGTATTTCAGTAGCTTTAATTCGAGATTTTATTAATTGGGTTACTTTCTCGGAGTACTTTAGATTTGAAAAATCATATTTATTATAGCTAGCTATCATTAATTGATCCCCTTGTTGATGAAAGGCAACAGCTAAATCAATTGCACCTCTAGGAGCCACTTGCTTTGCTAAACCTATATCTACACCTGCGTCTATTATTGCCTGATTAAAGGAAACAGAAGACCAGCCATCAAAATCAACATTAGGTAGTATAGACGATATTAGTAATTTTTTTGTGATTTCAATATGATCAGATTCATTTTTTTCACTTTTAACCATGATCCACTCCTACACTAGACAAGTTATATTCACCCTGTTATATGCCAATTTCCTGCAATTCTGCAACTCTAACTCTAGAAAGGTGGTGACACCACATGCAGGTATCAGTTCGTGATAATAACGTAGATCAAGCGCTTCGCGCGCTCAAGAAAAAATTGCAACGCGAAGGCGTTTTTCGTGAAATGAAGCTAAAGCAACATTTTGAAAAACCTTCGATTCGCAAAGCCCGTGAAAAAACAGAATCTATTCGACGTGCACGCAAGCTAGCACGTAAGAAATTACAACGCGAAGGTATGTTATAAACTGTTATAAGTTTAATACTTACCTAAAATAATTAAAAACCCCGGTATTAACCGGGGTTTTTTACATTATATCAGATTATAAATTAATAGTTTTTTGGGATTAAGAGTTAAATATAGCCATAAATATAAGTACGCCTATAGAAGCACAACAAATGCGAATCGACCAACGGATGAAGCCATCAAATGCATGCTCTTGAGCTGATACATCCATTTCGCCGTGTTTGTGTTTTTTTGCCATTAGATAACCCTTTCTTTATTTTTTTTCCATATCTCACAAAATCATTCTTTTGCAAAGGGTGAAAATTCATATTCTAAACAATGTCATTTAAAAAAGTTTACCCTAAACATACCAAATCCATTCATGTTTATCATTCATTTTACGTTGGATTTTGCCTGCAATTAGAAGATGGTTTAAATGTGCAACGGCTTCAACTAAAGCCAATCCATACTCGCCTTTACCAATTTTACGCTTATATAAAATTTCAAAACAACCAACTGCAGTTCTCGGTATTTTCAAATGATCAAGCAATCTTGGTAATGCGTTATTATGGTTATCAATTAATTGCTGTAGTCTTGTGGGTAAACCTACAAAAGGTAATTTATGTCCAGGAAGAACAAAATGCTCATTTGTTGCGAATTTTTTTAATTTCTCACACGATGTAATCCAATCTTTGAGAGGGTCCGCCAATGGCTCAGTTGGATAAACCCCAATATTGGACGAAATACCTGGTAAAACCTGGTCTCCTACAATTACAATATTGTCATCAAGACTCCATAAAGTGACATGCTCTGGTGCATGGCCATCACCAGTAATTATATGCCATTTTCTGTTGCCTATTTTTATATTCTGCCCATCTTTAATTCTAGTAAACCCAGAAGGCATTGGATAACAAACATCAGAAAAATTACGTGGCCCTCTATCCAGCCAATATGAAAATATTTCTTCATCGATACCTGTACTTTTATAAAATGCTAAAACTTCTTCTGGCCATTCTTTTTGTGTATCTAATATCATCATTCGGCCATACATCCATGCAGTACGACTCGAAATTACTTCAGAGTTTAATTTACTTTGGAACCAGCCTGCCATTCCAATATGGTCTGGGTGGTGGTGTGTAATTAAAACACGTGTAATTGGATCGCCATTTAATGGGCCAGATAATAGTGTTTCCCATATGCTTTGAGTGCGTTTTGAAAAGAACCCTGTATCAACTATGCACCATCCATCTCCATCTCGAATAGCGTAAACATTTACATGATCTAAAGCCATTGGAAGAGGTAAACGCATCCAAAGTATGCCATCAGCAATTTCAATTGCTTTACCTTCAGATGGAGGTTGTTCAAAAGGGAAACTGATTGGCAACATTTTTAACTCACATTCTTTTTGCATCTATCCAGATAACACTGTAACTAGACTGGCTAACAGAGCATAAAAAAAATGCAAGGTTAACTGGGTGGAAGAAAACAATGGACACTAAAATATTAAAAGCTAACCCAGATGGATTTGCAATTGCTTCTGAAATTTTAAAAAGTGGTGGCCTTGTAGCTTTCCCAACAGAAACAGTCTACGGCCTCGGAGCGGATGCGTTTAACACAAAAGCAGTAGCTAAAATATATTCAGCTAAAAAACGTCCCAATTTTAATCCACTTATCGTTCATGTTATAGATTTAGAAACAGCACAGAAATTTGTATATCTTGATGCCGATGCTTTATTGCTCGCAAATAATTTTTGGCCAGGCCCGCTAACAATAGTTGCACCAATAAGAGCTGGGTCAAACTTATCTGAACTTATAACTGCTGGATTAGATACAATTGCTATTCGAGTTCCAGCACATCCAGTTGCTCGTAAACTTCTTGAAATATTCAATGGCCCACTTGCAGCTCCATCTGCAAACCCCTCAGGTTCAATTAGCCCCACAAATGCTAGCCATGTAAAAAACGGCTTAAATGGACGGATCCATGCGATCTTAAATGGTGGAAAATGTAATGTTGGCTTAGAATCAACAATAATCTTATCACAAAACGAAGAATGTCACTTATTACGCTCAGGCGGTATCCCTGAAAAGAATATTGAGGAAATACTTGGCTATAAACTCTTATCTAACAAACACCCGATATCACCAATTTCTCCTGGTCAATTATCTTCTCATTATGCTCCTAACGCAAAATTAAGAATGAACGCTCAAAGCGCTTCAGAAGATGAGTACATGATAGGATTTGGGCATATAATTGGGCAATTGAATCTATCTTCAAAAGGAGATCTTACTGAGGCTGCCTCTAATCTTTTTTCGTACCTTCATATGGCAGATGAAGATACATTAACACTTGGAAAAACAAAAATTGCCATTGCACCAATACCAATGAACGGGCTTGGCATTGCAATTAACGATCGATTAAAGAGAGCAAGTTCACCGCGGGACTAAGCAGACCCACCTACTGTAGATAACATTCCAGAATCTATACCAATTACTTTTAACGCAATATCCCATTTTTCATCATCTTTTGTTGTAAACAAATATTCCTCTGGTGTATCACAAATTAACCAGCCATTTGCTTGTATTTCTGTTTCTAATTGACCAGGTCCCCAACCAGAGTAACCCAAAGATAAGAGGTATTTATTCGGACCTTTACCTTTTGATATATCTTCTAATATTTCTAATGATGCTGTCATATTAATTGTATCAGATACATTTAAACTAGAATCTTTTGCTAAATAGTCACAACTATGCAAAATGAAACCCCTCCCATGCTCCACTGGACCACCTATATAAATAGTTTCTGATGGTACTGATCTATTAGGTATAATTGATAATTGCTCAAATAGATCACTTAATTTTAAATCAGCAGATGGTTTGTTTACTATTAATCCCATTGTTCCACCTTCAGAGTGTGAGCATATATAAATAACTGATTTGTCAAAATTCCTATCACCTATCCCAGGCATAGCTATTAGTAATTTTCCATTAAGATTTATATTTTCATTCATTTAATAAATTTGTCTTTATGTGGCAGAAAAGACAATAGCACTTATGCAAATAATATTATTCTTAACCAATTGATACTTTCAATTGCTTCATTAATGTTTAGTTTTATTAAAATGAAAAAAATATTGATTCTTTTAACATTAGTATTCAACACAACCGCAAATGTTGCATTTTCTGAGTCTCCTATTATTGGATTAAAATCAATAGATATAATCCGCGGTTGGCGTGAAAACGATAAATCACACATGGCAGCTATTCGAATTGAAATGGAAGAAGGTTGGAAAACATATTGGCGTGTTCCAGGCTTAGGTGGGATACCACCATTAATTAACTGGAATGAATCCAAAAATATAAAAAAATTTACTCCAATATGGCCTGCTCCATATATTTATAAAGAGTATGGATTACGGACTATTGGATACAAAAACGTACTTATTCTTCCTCTCAGAATTCAACCAATAGACACAAACAAACCAATTTATTTTTCCGCAACTATAGATTTTGGAATTTGTGACGATGTATGTGTTCCTATTCAATCCACCATTAAAGCAGAGCTACCAAAACGAACCTCCATTGGTAAAAATATAATTGAAAAGGCTTTAACTCGTAAAATTATATCTGGAATAGACAATCCAATAAAATTTATTAGCTGCGATTTTATTCCTGTAGAAAATGGTTTTGAAATTATAGCAACATTAAAGAATTCTAACAATTTTGATGAGGATTCTTTTGGAGTTATTGAGTACCCAATGGATCAAAACAGTTGGGTTAGTCAGAAAACTAGTTCTGTATCAAACAAAAATTTAAAGGTTATTGCTTCATTACATACAAAAGGAATTAATTTCATTGATCGTAGTAATTTGAATTTAACTATTTTCTCAAAAAATGAAGTAATAGAATTTAATGGATGCAGTAATTAAAATTGTTTATTTCGCATTAAATAAGAAGATAAATATGTGAATACTATTACAAGAAAGAGTCCAATTATAAATATAATTGATGAGCCTAATAATGCGTTAATATTGTTTCCTATAACAAATGAAACTAACGGTGAAATCTTTTGGGTTAATGCAAGTGGAAGAAGTGTTAATCCAAGAACAACAAAAGATCCAACTACAGATGATCCAAGTAATATTTTTGATTTTTTAGGTACATTTCCACCTAAGATTCCTCGTCTTAATGAAGTAAACAATCGGCCAAAATCCTTTTGCATTATTACTAATGATGGAACAATTAAAAGAACCAAAAACATACCAAAGCCTAAACCAAATGATAAAGTTATAATAGTTGGCTTTAAAAATTGCGCAGCGGCTGACTTTTCAAACAATAATGGTGCTAATCCCAGAACAGTAGTTAAAGTGGTTAATAAAACAGGTCTAAATCGATCACAACAAGCATCAATTATCGCAGGAACTAAGCCCCGCTTTTCTGAATACTCATCAATTGTTGTCACTAAAACAATTGAGTCATTAATTATAATTCCGCTCATTCCAATCATTCCAACTATACTAAACATAGACAACGGAACCTCCATTACCCAGTGACCAAATATCATTCCGATTGCTCCAAATGGGATAACAGACATAACTATTATTGGACGCATCCAACTTGAAAAAATCCAAGTTAACGCAAGATATATGCCTAATAAGCAAAGCATATAACCAACTATTGCATCAGAGAAAAATTCTTTTTCTTGTTCAGCAAGTCCTGACAATCTAAATTCTATGCCAAAATCTTTTGCTAAATTTGGGAGCACATCACCCTCCAAAAGATTAACAATCTCTTGTGCTCGCTTTGGATCATCTTCAGGAATATTACCGGTTACAGAAGTAAGTCTTAATCCGTTTTCACGCAATATTTCTGAGAACCCCATGGTTCTATCAACCGTTACAATATCTGCTAAAGGTACAAAACTACCTGTTTTAGATAATAATCTAGTACGATCTAAAAAATCAGCTGAAATTTCTTCTTCTGGAAATCCGACAATTACTTTAGATGTTCGCGTCCCGATTGGAAAACTTGCTGCTTCAATGCCATTTAATCTATTGCGCAACTCACGGCCGATGTCATCAATTGTAAATCCAAGTGCATGACCTTGTGGCGTCAGCTCTAAAATTAATTCTTCTTTTCCATATGGCAAATCATCTTCGACAGATGATACTTCTGGAAATCTTTGAGAAATATCTATTTTTAATTTTTCAGCTGCTGCTTTTAGAATGTAACTATCTGTACCAATCAGTTGTACATCAAGACTATCTCCCCCCGGTCCAAAACCCCACCCACGAAAACTAATCGTTTCTAATAATGGATGTTTTTGTATCGCATCTTGCAACTCACCTATAAAAGCAAAATATGAATACGGCCGAGCATCTGCATCTATCAACTCAATAGCAACTGACCCTTTAAGATCATTATCTTTATTTGCAATTCCTGATATTCCACGACCAGTATTTCCACCAACCTCAGTCATAGAAAAAGTAACAGGACTAGTTCCATATTTTTCTTCGAATATTTTTGCAGTATCATCTACAGCTCGCTGTAATTCTTCAACCATAGCCTTGGTATCAGCTCTAGTTGCACCATCTAGCATTGCAATATTGCCTGACAGTGATCCACGTTCTGGTGCATTAAAAAATCGAAAATTCACCTGCCCAGAGGTAAACAATGCAACATTCAGCATTAAAAGCAGAACTGCGCAAGCAAATACAGGGTATCTAAAAATTAATACAAATTTAATTATTTTGCGAAAAACATTTTGTTTAAACCAGTTAAACCCACGATTAAAATGATAGCTTGGTATGTCGTACCACTTGACAGTTCCGTTTACTGATAATGAGTGGCTCATGTGATTTGGTAAAATAAGAAAACACTCAATTAAAGATGCTGCTAATACTGCTATAACAGTGAAGGGAATATCGGATAATAAACTTCCAAATCGACCTCCTATTAGAGTTAAACCCCAAAAGGCTAAAATTGTTGTAATTGTAGCTGAAAATACAGGGGGTGCCATTCTAGATGCTGCATTTTCTGCAGCTACGACTGGACTTTCGCCCATTGTCCTTGCACGAAAATCTGCATGTTCACCCACGACAATTGCGTCATCTACAACAATACCTAATGTTATTATTAGGCCAAAAAGTGATATCAAATTTAACGTTAAGCCCGCTGCATACATTATTGCAACCGCAGCAAACATCGCTGCAGGAATGCCTGCAGCAACCCAAAAAGCAGTTCGTGCAGATAAAAACAAAAATAACAACCCAACAACCAATCCTAAACCCATTAATCCATTCTGAATCAATATACTTAATCGATCTTGAATTGCTTGTGCTCGGGTTCGAATTAAATCAATTTTTACGTCTTTTGGTAGTGATAGCTCCATTTCATCTGCAACATTTTGAACAATAGCCTGAATACCAATTGCATCACCTTGATCTGAACGGTCAACTCGAACTGATACTGCTGGATTATCGGCAACATAATATGAACGCTTTGCATCTGTGCCAGAAACTAAAATATTAGCAACATCACCAACTAGTAATTTTGATCCGTCTGCTTTTGATCTAATGATGATATTTTCAATTTCATCAGCACTTCTTTTTGCTATACCTGTTCGTACTCGCGCGGTTCCCCCTGCTACGTTACCCGCTGGGTCGGCTTCTGACTCCTGGTTTATAGCATTAGCGATATCCGATAAAGACACCTTATTTTGAATAAGACTAGCTTCACTTACATCAACTGAAATCTCTGGTGCTGATACCCCCCGAATAGTTACACGCGTTACTCCTTTTGCAAATAATCGTGCAGTTAACTCATCAGCAAAGCGTGATAGTTGATCAGCAGAAACTGGCCCAGATATAATTACATCAGTAACACGATCACGCCAGGTACCTCTTCTCACACTAGGCGCATCTGCACCTGAAGGCAGTCCAATTACTGCATCCACTGCAACCTTAACATCATCAGCAGCTCGTGCCATATCCCATTCAGGTTGAAAGTTTAAGCGTATTACAGCACGTCCCTCACTTGCTGTAGAGGCAGTACTCTCAATACCTTCGACAGATAATAATGCTGGTTCAAGAAGCGCTACAATTCCATCATCTACATCTTCAGGACCAGCACCATCCCAGCGCATTGATACAGTTACATTATCAATAACTACATCTGGAAAAAATTGTGATCTTATCTGCGTAGATGCTGCTACGCCTAATACCAACATTACTATTAGGATGAGATTAGCAGCCGTTCCATGCCTAGTAAAATAACTAAGTATTCCATTTGCAGATGAAGGTAGTAAGCGCATATTCATAACTTATGACCCCATACCATCAGTGATACGATCATACATACTTTTTGGAATAGCTCCTGAAGTGATTTTATTTATTATGCGTTTTTTTACACCATCAGGCATTCTTCCTTTCTTTATATAATCAAGCATCTTTTCTTGCTGATCAGCAGTAAGTACAATGTCTTTAGGAGCGACTGGTATTTCTACTACACCTTCAAATTTTGGTTCAATAAGTATACCTTCACCAAGTTGAGGAGTGCGTTGTTTTACAATAGTTAATCCAGTTAATTTATCAGACTGAATAATAATATTATTACCTTGTTTTCGTAATATTTTAACATTAACAGCACGTAATCTATTCTCATCTCCAACAACCAAAACTTCACCTTTTGAGGTAGCCGCTGTTGAAGGAATTAAACTCACGTTTTGCAATTCTGGTTCTTGTAATTTTACTGTCACAAAATCACCAACTCTTACAGCAGCTGCATTTTTACCCACAAGCCGAGCAAAAATCTCGCGTCCAGTCATGCCCTCACCAACTGCTGCACTTGATCGTTCAATTACAGCAGGAATTACAGTATCAAGTCCTGTAAAATAAATACTCACTGATGCCGCTTTAATTCCACCCAATGTACTTTCTAAATTTACAAATTGCTCTGACGAAATCCTAAAAGAAACTTCAAGTGCATTAGGATCGATTAATTCACCTAAACGCTCGTTCGGATTTACCAGTCCTCCCAAAACACCTGCCACATTTGCAAGAACTCCATCAAATCCAGCCTTTACAGCTAAGTCTTTTAACTTTCTTTCTGATTCATTTAAATTAATTATACTTCGCTTTAGGGAAGTTTTTGCTCTATTTATTCTAGCTTTTGAATTAGCTACAGATTGCCTCTTGCTTAAAGATTGTGTTTCTGCACTTGAAGCCGAAAGCTCTGCAGTTTCAACAGCGGCCTCAGTACCAACTCCTCGCTTTAATAAAGATTTTTGGCGCTTTGCTGCTTGAATTCGTAATTCATACTGATGTTTAGCAGCTCGTAATTCGTCATTAGATAAAATTAAGGCATCTTGTGCTTCAGTAAGTTCAGCCTTAGCTTCCATAACACTAGTTTCTGCTAACTGGACATCTGCACTTGCACTAGATGGATCTGTAGCAAATAATAATTCACCCTTTGAAACAGCGCCACCTTTTCTAAAGTTTTTAGACATTTGAACAAGTTTACCACCAGCAGATGTTCTCAATTCTAATGTTCTACCTGAAATAACCTCTCCAAATACGGTAAGTTCAGGCTTAATTGCATCTGCGTTAATTGGCAAAACATAAACTGCAAAACTTCTTTCTCTGTCACCACGCGGCCTTTTATCTCGCGATTCACGGTCATCTTGAGCATTTTTAAAAACATAAACTGCAGCCATTAATACACCCACAGTTAATACAGTTAAAACTAGCCCAAATATCCCACGATTAAAAAAGCGCATTATATTCTGTCTCTTATACACATCTCCGAGCCCACGAGACTCCTGAGCATCT
>OJEE01000001.1_pt1 | contig 177494 bp, 185 predicted proteins | sample 1593231 | NCBI WGS metagenome assembly OJEE01 (sample SAMN05416702, study PRJEB24817) | seawater metagenome | isolation source: Sea water | place: Canada:Atlantic | collected 2013-07 | reverse complement strand
GGCAGCTGAAAACGCGGCAATATCTATGACGGTGGCCCGCTTCAATGCAGAGGTGGATCCTGCCAACCCAGGTTACTTTTGGAACCCGGTTAACGTGGGTGGCAGCCCCATTTACCTCTCGGGGCGAGGCTTGGTGCCGAGTTCGGGAGTCACTTTTAGCCTTAACCAGATTAATCGATGCAACACGGCGGCTACTCTCCTTAGATCCCCTTACACCAGCATCGGGAAAATAGAGTTAGCGGTCAACGACCAAGGCGTTTTTAGTAAATCAGTCAGACTGCCAGAAAATCTTGCTGAACGGTCCATCGGCGGGACGGTGGACGACCCGCAAATTGGTTGCTATAACAACCCGACGGAGAGCAGGACGGTGGGGTTCTGGTCCGTTACTATCGATGCGCAACTTGACCCGTCCCGGGTTGACGCTGACACATGTGCACCCGAGCTATTTGGCTATGTACCGTTGGTCAAAGCGACTGGCCGTCTCAAGAGCGGATTTATAACCGGTGTCGGCCCTGCTGATAATGGCGCCTTGGTGTCCTTGCTACCCCATCAGAATTCTGCCGTCTACTGTGAGTACGATAACGGAACTACTGTGGGATCCTTCACTGACCCGAAGGAGCAGCGGTTGGTAGCGCCGGGTGGTTTCTTTGATGAAACGGTAGGGGCGGGTTATACGGAGCCAGCACCAGCAGTCTGTAGCGCGTTCGATCGCAGCCAAGGGTTCTGTTAACATTTTCTTGAGCGTGACTTCTTGTGCTTTCTGCTCACGCGGGAGTGCAAGAAGTCACACTTTGGTTAGGTGGGTGAGCTCTCCTGCTACCCCAGTTGTGTCCTGCGGGTGAGTGTGACCCGTCAACACCCATCGCATTCCTCCTCGCTAGGAAGCACGTCAGGATTTACGCGCTAAAACCCTAACTACGTTGTTCCCCTAGCCAATGTCGTCTCCTCCTGCGACAGAGCCCTTCCAACAAGAACTAGGACAACAGCCACAAGCCATACCGAGCATGGGAGTTTTTCTTTGCGGGCTCTTCTGGCTTAGCCACGTGGGCTCCATTTCCCGAATTTTTTGCGTTGTATCAATCCCGCCCCCGCGCTTCAAAAACTGACATGAGGTGACGTAGCTCTCAGGTCAGCCCAAGCCCTGACACACGCAGGACCCCATCAGTGAGCCCCATGGGGCACCCCCTACCGGCATCAATACGGGGCGGGGTAAAACATCAACACAGGCAGACAGGACACCCCGTAGCCCAGGGTTGTGTGCACACCCGCGTTTGAAAAGTTTTTGGGCTCTAAACACGTGAACTAGTCTTCGACGGGTGAAAACAACCCGTCAGGTGTCAGTGCTGCTTACTTGATGACGGGAATGTTCGCACCAATAGAGGTAAACACTCCAGCCCCAACTATTTCAGGAACGGTTGCTGGCTTTCAGGACTGACCGAAACGATGCCGCCATTCGCCCCGATGGTAATGAAGTTGGTCAAAACCAGCAGGTTTCCCGAAGCGTGAATTCCTGTCATCACAATTTTGTAAGACCCAGGGTTCACCTTAGGGAGCAAGACTGTTTCGTCGAGGTGTCCTCGACTGTTGACGCTCCCACTATCGAGGATGATCCTAGTCAGGGCAGAGTTCGTCACTGATTGGATGCTCAGCGTGTAGATCGAGTTGGGTTGAATGCTGTCTGCGCCGCAGTAGATGGGTGCCCCAGTGACCTGGCTACCCACGAGCACATTATTCACGGCCAAGAAAATCCCTGGAACACCAGGATCAGCACTGGCACTGGCAGGGGCGCGCAGGTCAATAACACTGACGTTGTTGGAGAGGCGGTTGACGACGTAGGCCTTGGTTCCATCCGGCGAGACAGCCACACCGCGGGGGCCGGACCCGACCGTGATGGTCGCAGTCACGTCGTACTGGGCCGCCCACGCTGGCGTGGTCTGGGCGATAGCCGTAACCCCCACGAACACACTCAACACGAGGGCAACAACAACCCGACGGATAACCACAACAGCAGGACGCAAAATCATACGAACACAACCTTCTCAATCGGAAACTATTGAGAAGACGGCCGACCCAACTTCGAAAAACATATCGCCGTCTCGCTGGGAACAGCCTGAGATAGGCGGTGACGTGGCTATCAGGCCAGCCGAAAAATCAGCGCAAACCCTGACACACACAGACACAAAAAAGGTGAGGTGTTGGAGGGATGGGGGCCGAAACTCTTGCACGCTTGAGGGGGTTGGTCTGGTCCGGTGTGGTCTTGAGGTGAAAGTTCGGCAACTTTGCTTCGCCCGAGTGAGCTTTGGTAGAGCAGACTTCCCCCGAACCACTAGGCTCGGGATTTCGTGCCTATCTGCTATGAAAGTCTAATAAATGAATACTGTCCCATCGCTAAAAACGTTCCGCGTTTTTCTCATTGCCTTGCTCGCGGTCGCGTTGACTGGTGGCATCGCTGCTATAAGCACTCCCCCCGCGTCGGCGACTACCGAACCATCAATCTCCCTGACAATCTTCGCGGCCGAAGGTGGGCTGGGGTTACCCGCTGAGGGCACGCCCATTTATCTCAGAGGGACAGGCCTATTCCCTGGAAGTCAGATGACACTCGAGGTGTCTTCACCGCAATGTCCCTCAGCACGGGGTTCCTTTACCCAGACAGTCCCCGACAATGGCGTACTCACTCCTACGGTGAGGATGCCGAATCTAACTTTGGGAGGGGCCGCACTACTTCCAGGAGAACAACCGATCATTGTTCAAACAGACCTTGGGGGCGTGGCTGAGTTTGGGATTGACTGTACTGTCAACATCCTCTTGACGGCCCAATTAGATGGGGACCTCTTCACAGGATGTGGGTTGTATAGGATGCCATCCATCCCGGTTCAGCTTTCAAGGGACCTTTTCGCAACAAATGGGGCCGCACTTGGGGCATTGGATTTGGGAACTAATGACAGCGAAATCGACTGCACGATGCCCTATTCCGTCGGAGAGCAAATCGTGGAAATAGGCGAATCCGGTCTTAACAACCGTGCGCCTACAGAAGAGGAATTGGCACAGCGAATTGCCCAAATCTTCGGAGTATTCGACGGGGCCCTTGAGGGACAAGAGGTAGGCCCAGGCGAATCGGCAGCAGTTTGCGACAGCAGCTGCGCGCCCTAACCGTAATTCTTGAGCGTGACTTCTTGCGCTTCCTGCTCACGCGGGAGTGCAAGAAGTCACACTTTGGTTAGGTGGGTGAGCTCTCCTGCTACCCCAGTTGTGTCCTGCGGGTGAGTGTGACCCGTCAACACCCATCGCATTCCTCCTCGCTAGGAAGCACGTCAGGATTTACGCGCTAAAACCCTAACTACGTTGTTCCCCTAGCCAATGTCGTCTCCTCCTGCGACAGAGCCCTTCCAACAAGAACTAGGACAACAGCCACAAGCCATACCGAGCATGGGAGTTTTTCTTTGCGGGCTCTTCTGGCTTAGCCACGTGGGCTCCATTTCCCGAATTTTTTGCGTTGTATCAATCCCGCCCCCGCGCTTCAAAAACTGACATGAGGTGACGTAGCTCTCAGGTCAGCCCAAGCCCTGACACACGCAGGACCCCATCAGTGAGCCCCATGGGGCACCCCCTACCGGCATCAATACGGGGCGGGGTAAAACATCAACACAGGCAGACAGGACACCCCGTAGCCCAGGGTTGTGTGCACACCCGCGTTTGAAAAGTTTTTGGGCTCTAAACACGTGAACTAGTCTTCGACGGGTGAAAACAACCCGTCAGGTGTCAGTGCTGCTTACTTGATGACGGGAATGTTCGCACCAATAGAGGTAAACACTCCAGCCCCAACTATTTCAGGAACGGTTGCTGGCTTTCAGGACTGACCGAAACGATGCCGCCATTCGCCCCGATGGTAATGAAGTTGGTCAAAACCAGCAGGTTTCCCGAAGCGTGAATTCCTGTCATCACAATTTTGTAAGACCCAGGGTTCACCTTAGGGAGCAAGACTGTTTCGTCGAGGTGTCCTCGACTGTTGACGCTCCCACTATCGAGGATGATCCTAGTCAGGGCAGAGTTCGTCACTGATTGGATGCTCAGCGTGTAGATCGAGTTGGGTTGAATGCTGTCTGCGCCGCAGTAGATGGGTGCCCCAGTGACCTGGCTACCCACGAGCACATTATTCACGGCCAAGAAAATCCCTGGAACACCAGGATCAGCACTGGCACTGGCAGGGGCGCGCAGGTCAATAACACTGACGTTGTTGGAGAGGCGGTTGACGACGTAGGCCTTGGTTCCATCCGGCGAGACAGCCACACCGCGGGGGCCGGACCCGACCGTGATGGTCGCAGTCACGTCGTACTGGGCCGCCCACGCTGGCGTGGTCTGGGCGATAGCCGTAACCCCCACGAACACACTCAACACGAGGGCAACAACAACCCGACGGATAACCACAACAGCAGGACGCAAAATCATACGAACACAACCTTCTCAATCGGAAACTATTGAGAAGACGGCCGACCCAACTTCGAAAAACATATCGCCGTCTCGCTGGGAACAGCCTGAGATAGGCGGTGACGTGGCTATCAGGCCAGCCGAAAAATCAGCGCAAACCCTGACACACACAGACACAAAAAAGGTGAGGTGTTGGAGGGATGGGGGCCGAAACTCTTGCACGCTTGAGGGGGTTGGTCTGGTCCGGTGTGGTCTTGAGGTGAAAGTTCGGCAACTTTGCTTCGCCCGAGTGAGCTCTGGTAGAGCAGACTTCCCCCTGTTGCTGCGCTGCTGCGGCGACAGGCGACCAGGACGTTCCATCAGCCCACGCTGGTGTGTGCTAGCAGAACGTCCTGAGCAAGGAGGTAGGCCGAGAGATGAAGCAAATCCTTCAATTGTTGTGTCATGCGCCGAAAAACATACGCTTCAGTCTTATCCTTGAAAAGGTTCACTGACGTGTAGGTGAAGAATGGCAATTCAGATAGGCATTTTGAGCACTCAAACATTCGTCCAGCGGCTGGGGCAACCGCAGCCAATCATGCTTTCTGGGGGCTACCTGTTCGAAGTCGAACGCCGGGGATACCTGACCGCCGGTGAGTTCGTCCCGAAGGTGGCTCTGGAACACCCCGAGGTCCTGCTTCAGGTCACGAAAGACTTTCTGCGCGCGGGTAGTGATGTTGCTCTTGCATTTACATACAACGGCCACCGGGAAAAAATGCGGATCGTGGGAGAAGAGCACCTCTTGGAGCCGCTGAATCGGCAAGCGATGCGCATCGCCCAGCAAGCCGCTGCCGAGGCTCAGGAAGAGTTGGGTCGAGATGTGTTCGTCGCGGGCAACATTTCAAACTCCAACATTTTTGATCCCAACGACGAGTCCTCCAAAGACGCGGTTCGGGCCATGTATCGAGAGATGGTGGCGTGGGCTAAAGAGGAAGGTGCCGACCTAATTCTCGCGGAGACAATGTACTTTTACGAAGAGGCGAAGATCGCGCTGGAAGAAATCAACGCGGCCGGATTGCCGAGCATTGTTAACGTCGCAGTTTTTGCCACGGGTGAACTCAGAGACGGTGTTTCACCGGCGCAGGCGGCCCAAAAGCTGGCCACCGATGGGGCAACAGTGGTGGGCACTAACTGCTTCCAAGGCCCCAACACGATTCGCCCGATTCTCAAAGATATTGTCGATGCGGTGGGGGATCACCCAGTGTGCGCCATGCCATCGGCCTACCGCACCACCGAGGAGCACAACACCATCTTCAACCTGCCCGATGCGGGCAACACCTCAACGCTGCCGGGAGGCCGGACCTTCCCGGATGCGCTGGAAGCACAAAATTCGAATCGTTACGAAACCGCTGAATTCGGGGAGTACGCGCTCTCTTTGGGAGCCAAAGTTATTGGCTTGTGCTGCGGAGCGGGAGTTATCCACCATCGCGCTCTGAGCGAGCGTTTGGGCAAGCCCTCATACCTTTCGCGCTACTCCCCGAATATGGACAAGCACTTTCTATACGGGACGGATAGCACTCTATCGAAGACCACAACATCTTTCGGGGGTACTGCTTAGCGCTGCTCGTTCCGGTAATCTCCTGACAAGTCCCCCAGGGAGGGTGCGCCGCAAGTAAAAGTTGTCATGGTCGAACAGTTGGTCGATAGCTTTCTGTGCGTGTCCAAGAAAAGTGCAGTCGCGGTTCTCCCCTGTCACTTCAGTTGGGCAGTTGAGAACCAAGGATGGATCCCCCACTTGTTGGCCTCCACTTTTTCACTGGTCTCACAAAAGTGTTTGAGGCCTAGCAAAACCGACTCGAGATAGCGGACAAGTGACTTCTGTATCCAAAATTTATGGACAAGAGTCGACGCCGGACCACTGAGGGTTGCGTAGAGGTAGGGCTGCACCGAAATGTGAGCCACACATTTTCCTGGCTGCGAAGCCTTTAGGGACCAAGAAACCAGGGACCGCTTTTCTACAGATTCTCCAATCAGGAGCTCGAACCCCTCTCCTTCAGTCCAAGAGACGAACTGCCGGTCCAAAATTCGCCCATTGTTATAAACAATCCTGTCGCGACGATCCTCTGACTCCCAGGCAACAACTAGATTTTCTTTACAAAACGGATGAAAACTTTCAAGGTGCCCGGGTTGGCTCAACAACGCAAAAACCTCGTCCTGACGAGCCGAGATCGACAGTCCTTTATGAGCGGCGGGAACAAACTTGAGGCTGGCAACCTGCTGTCTGGATAGATTGTCGACGAACATTCTGGCGCACCCTTTCTCACCCAAATTTTCCTTACGGTAGCTCATTAGGTTGAGGGGTTTCTGGTCCCCGAACATCTAACCTGCTCTTAGGCAAACACCTTAAACCCAGAGTCAAGAGTTCGGGGAAACGTATCCAGCGGGTAAACCAGTCCCAGCGTTCAGTTGCTACCTAAAGAAACCGATCAGCAAAAAGAAAACCGTGGCAAGGACTGCGGTCACTGCGACAGCAAGCCCAGGCCACAAGTGCCACTCATTCACCACTTTCAGCCATGTCTTGTTTGCCATTTTTCGGGCTCGCTTTCGGTTATCTTGCAAGAAGGAAGCAGTCAGCTCAATGTCGACTCCCCACCCATTCAACCGACACTACGCCGACTTGGGGAGGTTCTCAAGGCAGAAACGACGCAAAGCTACAATCACTAACGCTTTTTGCGACAGTTGAAAACTGTCTTAGGAAATAGGTGCGTGAGAACGGGGCTTTAGTTTGTTTGACCGATTCGGTAAGCGATGGCCTGCCCTAACAATGGGTAACGTAAATTCGCCAGCGTTTTCCGGAAAGCTTCCCAGGCGTCATCCTTTGGTTCCACGCCAGCGGCCAGAACATGACAATACCCTTCAGCGATATTGGCGAAGAGGGTTTCCGGTTCTAGTTGAAGATCGTGCCCCATTTGGTGCAAACGAACCCAATCATCGTCCCTGACCGCCGACGCCCATCTCCCCAGTTCAGCATCCTCGGGGCTCAATTGGGCTTCCGGTGAAAATATTTCTGTCACTAGTTCCAACATCATTATTTGCTCCTTTTCTGCAACACACACAATCTATGCGTGACCTCTGACAGGCATGGAGGCCATTCCCTTGATGTCAGTCGATATGTCGGCTATTCGGCTGGTTTCCCTGGCATTTCCTGACACTTGCTGACACCTTAAACACTGTTAAAATGGGGGAAACACCGTGAGTTTCAGCTCTCGTAGGTAACTACGGGTCAGTTGGTTGGGGGTTCAAATCCCACCGGTACCGCCGAGTCGTGTTTCGATGGTCGTGGCGACCTGCATTAAGCGCTGGGCGAGCCCGGGGATATCGTTCTCCACTTTTTCTTTATCTCCGGTGAGGGCAATTGCCGCAGCGGGCCATCCTGTGTAATCCCGAATGACGGTGGCAACAGAGAAGAAGCCCGGTGTGATCTCTTCGTTCTCAATGGACCACCCGCGTTGTCTGGTTTGTTGCAGAAGGTCACGCAGATCCCGGACACTTTTAGGTCCGCGATTTTGGCGCACGGGCAGAAGCGTTGATCCGTGAGGGTAAAGGGCCCGCATTTGATTCTTGGGCAAGTGGGCGAGGATTGCGCGCCCTGTTGCGGTGAGGTGAGCGGGCAGTCGGACACCGACCTCACTGACCAACCAGGGCCCATGGGTCGACCGTTCCTCTACCAGGTAGATGACGTCGAGGCCATGAAGGACCGCTAAGTGGGTTCCTACCTGGAGGTCGTGGGCCAGTTGACGCAGCAATTGCGCCGACATGAGAACTAAGGGTTGCTGTTTCGCATAGCCGCTCCCAATCTCAAAGGCCCTTACCCCTAACCCCCATGTTCTGTCATCGGGAAAGTGTGTGGCGAATCCCCGAGCAGACAGTGCTTCGAGCAGCTGATAGGTGGTGGAACGGGGAATCCCGAGTGTTCGAGAGATGGTGGCGGCGGGGACTGGGCCTCTCCCGTGGGAAAGAAAATCAAGGACGGCCAAGACATGCTCTGCGGCTGGAGATCCGCTCGACATCACGCAACCCCCTGTCTGACATACCGGACATATTCTTTACTGAGACCCAGTGTAGGGAAACCCATCGGGTGTGGAATCAAGTCATGAGCAAAATGTCGGGAATTAGCGTGACCGGTGGGGCACTCTCCGTGGCAGAGGTGGTGAAGGTCGCCCGCGAATACGAGAAAGTAACTCTCGACCCAGGAGCGCGTGAACATGTCGCGCGTCGCCGCGACATCATTAACAGCAAGGCTGCGGATCCGCAGGCTCACTATGGGGTTTCGACGGGATTTGGGGCGCTGGCCACCACATTCATCAGCACCGATCGTCGACGCCAGCTCCAGTTGAGCCTCATACGTTCCCATGCGGCGGGAACAGGTGCAGAGGTCGACACGGAAGTTGTGCGCGCGTTAATGCTCTTGAGGCTCCGCACGCTGATGACCGGCCATACGGGAGTGCGGCCAGAAGTGTGTGACCTGTACGCTGCGATGCTGAACCATCGTGTTACCCCGGTCGTGCACGAGTTTGGCTCGCTCGGTTGCTCCGGTGATTTGGCCCCGTTGGCCCACGTGGCTCTCGTCGCCATCGGCGAAGGAGAAGCGAGAGTGGATGGGGGGCCCATTACCCCAGGTGCGGAGGCCCTGGCGGCGGCGAATCTTGTGCCCCTGGAATTGCAGGAGAAGGAAGGCTTAGCCCTCATTAACGGAACCGACGGCATGCTTGGATGCCTGGCGCTAGCAATCCACGATGCCACGTCTTTGCTGGTGACAGCGGATGCAGCTGCGGCCATGAGCGTCGAATCTTTGATGGGAACAGACCGGGTATTCCAGGATGATGTTCAGCGCTTGCGTCCGCATCCTGGCCAACTCGAGAGCGCTCGCCGAATGGCGCGGCTGCTGCGTGATTCCCCGATCGTGGCCTCCCATCAAGGACCCGAGGATGGTCGAGTCCAAGATGCATACTCGTTGCGGTGCTCTCCCCAGGTCCATGGTGCGGCTCGAGCCACTCTGACCCATGCGACCGCGGTTGCCCAGGTGGAATTGGCCAGCGCCATCGATAACCCGGTCCTGACCGATGAGGGACTCCTGCAGTCCAATGGGAACTTCCACGGAGCGCCCCTAGGGTATGTTTTGGATTTTCTCGCGATTGTGGTGGCCGATGTTGCCAGTATCAGTGAGCGTCGCACCGACAGATTCCTGGATGTTTCAAGAAACCAAGGATTACCGCCCTTTCTCGCCTACGAAGTGGGTGTTGACTCCGGCCTGATGATCGCCCACTACACCGCGGCAGCCATTGTGAGCGACCTGAAGCGTCTTGCTTACCCTGCTTCGGTAGATTCGATTCCTTCCTCGGCGCTTCAGGAAGATCACGTGTCCATGGGCTGGCATTCGGCCATGAAGCTCCGCAGCTCGCTTGACGGACTCTCCCGCGTGTTGGCCATTGAACTGTTGACGGCCTCGTGGGGACAGTCACTGAGGGCCCCTTTGATGCCGGGTACCCTCACCGGTGCAATCGCAGCGAAGGTGATGACGGTGGCGGGACCTGTGGGACAAGATAAGTTCCTTGCCCCCGTGATTGAGGGTGTCTACCGGCTTGTACGCGAGAAAAAAATTGCCGAAATAGTCGAAGGGACGGACTGATGAAAAGAAGTGTTCGAGCTCCACGAGGTGGGGAGAAGACCGCAAAGACGTGGCAAGCGGAGGGTGCCATGAGAATGCTCATGAACAACCTTGATCCTGAGGTCGCTGAACACCCGGAAGATCTCATCGTGTACGGGGGAACCGGCAAAGCGGCAAGAAACTGGGAGTCCTTCGATGCGATTGTCGAGGCGCTCAAGAACCTGGAACCAGACGAGACGTTACTTGTCCAGTCGGGGAAACCTGTGGGAATATTTCGCACTCATGAGTGGTCGCCGAGGGTGTTGATTGCTAACTCAAACCTCGTGGGCGACTGGGCCACCTGGCCAGAATTTCGCCGGTTAGAAGCACTCGGGTTGACGATGTACGGCCAGATGACGGCGGGGTCCTGGATTTATATCGGCACCCAAGGGATCCTTCAAGGGACCTATGAAACTTTCGGGGCCGTCGCCCGTCAACATTTTGGTGGCACACTGGCGGGGACCCTCACCCTCACCGGTGGATGTGGCGGAATGGGCGGGGCCCAACCCCTCGCTGTCACGCTCAACGAGGGAGTAGTCCTGATTGTCGATGTCGACGAGTCTCGACTGAAGCGACGAGTCGAGCATGGCTACCTTGATTTCATGACCTCCGACATCGATGAGGCTATTGATCTAGCGCTCGGGGCAAAAAAAGAAGCACGCGCCTACTCGGTTGGCCTTGTAGGAAATGCGGCAGAAGTTTTCCCTGAAATGCGACGGCGAGAAATTCCCATCGACATCGTCACAGACCAGACCAGCGCGCACGACCCTCTGGCCTATCTCCCCGCAGGAACGCCAGTGGAGCAGTGGGAAGAAGCCCGGGATAAGGACCCCGAAGGCTTTACTGCCCAGTCCCGTAAGGCTATGGCAACGCAGGTTGAAGCGATGGTGGATTTCATGGATGCCGGAGCGATTGTGTTTGATTATGGAAACTCGATTCGCGCCGAGGCGAAGCTAGGCGGCTATGAGAGGGCCTTCGATTTCCCCGGATTTGTTCCCGCCTACATCAGGCCATTATTTGCCGAGGGGAAGGGGCCATTTCGCTGGGTGGCTCTCTCGGGTGACCCGGAAGACATCCGCAAGACGGACAAGGCCATACTTGAGCTCTTCCCGGATGATGTCCACCTGGCGCGCTGGATTGAGCGAGCAGGACAGAAGATTCGATTTGAGGGTTTGCCGGCGCGTATCTGTTGGCTGGGATACAAAGAACGCCACCTTGCGGGTCTTCGCTTCAACGAAATGGTGGCCAGCGGGGAGCTGTCCGCACCGATAGTCATTGGCAGAGACCACCTTGATTCGGGAAGCGTGGCTTCGCCGTATCGCGAGACAGAAGCCATGGCGGATGGATCAGACGCCATCGCGGACTGGCCGATGCTCAATGCGTTGCTCAATACCGCCTCGGGCGCGTCCTGGGTTTCCTTGCACCATGGGGGCGGGGTAGGAATCGGACGCTCCCTCCACGCCGGGCAGGTTATTGTCGCGGATGGAAGCGAGCTTTCGGCACAAAAAATCGAGCGTGTGTTGATTAACGACCCCGGAACCGGGGTTATGCGCCACGTTGATGCGGGCTATGACCGGGCAAAGGATGTCGCCCGCGAACGTGGCCTGAAGATCCCGATGGGCCTCGAGTGAGTGAGCCACTGTTACTCACTGACATAGGCCAGTTAGTGACCTGCACAGGAACACCAGGGGCCGGCGAGGCCTCCCTGGCGATTTCTGTTGCTACGTCCGTGCTTATCCAGGAGGGACTCATTGCGGGGATAGGCCACGACGATAGTGCCGTGAAGGCCGCTCTCGCAGCGGGAGTCGACACGCTGTCGATGGACGACCAGGTGCTTATGCCCGGCTTTGTTGACTCCCACAGCCATATCGTTTTTGGCGGAGATCGAGTCGCGGAGTTTAAGGCGCGGATGTCTGGTGCGCCCTACCTCGCAGGCGGAATCGGCAACACGGTCTCTGCCACCCGGGAAGCCACCACCCAAGCCCTAGCGACTAATGCGGGAGCGCTTCGGGAAGAAATGCTCGCGTCTGGCTCAACGACCGTGGAAATCAAGTCTGGTTACGGACTCACCGTGGAGCATGAAAAGAGAATTCTTGAGGTCGCCCAGGGCATTACCGACCAGACAACTTTTTTAGGGGCGCACCTGGTCCCGGGCGAGCACGCGAACGACCCTGAGAGGTATGTCGAGGAGGTCTGCGGCCCCATGTTGGAGGCATGCGCCCCGTACGCGCGCTTTATCGATGTCTTTCTTGAAGCCGGGGCGTTTGATGCCCGCCAGGCACGACGGGTACTCCAGGCAGGCCTGGCTCACGGGTTAATCCCCACTCTCCACGCCAGCCAATTAGGACCAGGAGAGGGCGCAAAAATCGCTCTCGAGGTGGGTGCCGCCTCACTGTCTCACGGAAATCACCTCACCACATCAGATATCCAACTACTGCGGGGAAGTGGGGTTGTCGTGACAGCACTTCCTGGCACCGATTTTTCCACCGCAGGAGCGTACCTTGATGTTCGACCTTTGCATGATGCCGGCATTACGGTATCCCTGGCCAGCAACTGCAACCCGGGGTCAAGCTTTAGCTCCTCCCTGTCGTTCATGATTGCTCTTGCCGTGCGAGAGATGAAGATGTCCCCGGCGGATGCGGTGTGGTCCGCGACTGCCGGTGGAGCGGCCGCGTTGCGCCTGATGGATAGGGGACAGATTCGAGTGGGCGCCCGAGCTGACCTGATTCAGCTCCAGGCACCGGATTACGCGTATGTGGCCTATCGCCCGGGCGTAGATGTGGTGCGACGGGTATTTCTCAACGGCGACATGGTTGTAGAAAAAGCTAGGGACGTTCGTTAAAGCCTGCCAGAATTTCCAATACTAAAAGGGCGGCCAGTCGGATGGTGCGCCCATCAGCAGAGTCCTGTGTTGCGTCAATTTCTGTGATGTCAAAAGACACAACTTGGGGGTGTGCGGCCAGTCGGCGCACCAGTGCCCTTAATTCATATGCACTAAGTCCCCCGGGGGCAGACGCGGGGCAGGCGGGAACGACTGCCCGATCGCACACGTCGACATCAATGTCAACGTGGATATTTCCTCCGCCGCTTCCCGCAGTTCTGCAGGCATGCTCGGCGATTTTTTCCACATTCGAGGCGGTGATGTCTCTGCGGGGAATAACAGTGATTCCTTGGTGAGCGACAAATTCTGAATATGCTTTTGAGTTCGCAAAGTCCGCGATCCCTACCTGTGCTACGTGGGGGCCCGGAAGCCCAAGTTCGAGCAGCTCCCGCACTGGGGACCCATTGCTCTTGCCCGCTCGCACGTCGAAGTGGGCATCGAGCGTGATGAGCCCGGCACTGTCCCAATCACTATCGAGACTCGCGGTGGCCACGGGAACTGTCGCAGAGTTGTCGCCTCCCAGGGCGATGACCAGTGAGCTCTGGGAGGCTACCTTTCGCAGGTGCTCTATGGCGCCCGCGCGGTCACCATCGGGATTCTCGATATCGCCTGCATCGGTGATGGTGAGACCTTCCAGGCTGCGGGTGCCACCATCTCCGTGGTAAAACGTGTGTGAGTAGCGCCTGAGCGACTCTCGAATTGCTCGCGGCGTAGTGTCTGCGCGCGTGGGGGAGAGTGAGGTCTCATGCGTGGGAACACCGATGAGAACAACATCCGCATGATCCTGGTGAGCAGGGTAATCTCCGGCCCTGGGCCAGGAAGCGTCCTGGTAGACGGCGTCGGTCACGCCATTAGCTTACTTTGAGCCTCCGGACGGATTTGCGCCAGGCATTCACTCAGCCAATCTGCAGGGGCTCTTCCGGTAGATTTGACCCCTAGGTTATCGAGAGGACCCATCATGAAACCAGAAACCGCACTAGGTAAGCAACTCCAAAAATTCAACAGGATTGCGGGAGTTTTCCATTTGGTCCAAGGGGTCGCGCTATTTTTTATTCTTAACGATGAGACGAGAATCCCGGTAATCACCCGCTTCTTTACGGACACCCCGGAGGGTATTCGACCAGAAAGCGACATCCTTTTCGAGTTTCCGGTAGCCCTCATCGCCCCCATATTCTTATTGCTCTCTGCTGCTGCACACCTCTTCATCTCCTCCCCTTGGTATGTCCGTCGCTATGAGACCGACATCGAAAAGGGCATCAACCGTGCCCGCTGGTGGGAATATGCCATCAGCTCCTCCCTGATGCTGGTTGTCCTGCTCATGCTTGGTGGACTCATCGAGATTTCCGCGATCGTGTTTATTTTCACCCTGAATTTCATCATGAACATGATGGGTCTGATGATGGAGATGCACAATCAGCTCACCCAGAAAACCAGCTGGTTCTCTTTCAACGTTGGTGTGCTGGCGGGAATCGTTCCATGGATTATGGGAGGGATTTATTTCGTGGTGTCCACGAACAACATTGCCGATGCGATCCCGGTATATGCCCAGTTCGGATTCCTCCTTACCTTTATCTTCTTCAACACCTTCGCCGTCAACATGTTCCTGCAGTACAAAAAAATCGGAAAATGGAAGGTGTACGCCTTCGGCGAGAGGGCCTACATTGTGTTGAGCCTCACATCAAAGTCCATCCTTGGATGGGTCATTGTGCTCGGCACAATGGAAGGCGTTTAGTCCAAGCCACCGTTCGTGAGGTTGGCGCCTTCACCGCTATCGGGTGAGGTAGGCAGCGAAAAACAGGGCTTGTTCGTCAACAGGCCAGCGGTTGGGGGGTCACCGGCGGGCTCCCCTCCCACCGGTACAGCCAACTTTTGCAGCTACGCGATGGCCTTCTTCATCAGCCCAGTGATTTTCTTCGCCACTTCGTCGGTGAGCTCAGTAATGGCGTAGGACGTGGGCCAGAAGGACCCATCGTCAAGCCGGGCCGCTTCTTGGAAGCCGAACGTTGAATAGCGAGAGTCAAATTTACTGCCGGCTTGGTAAAAGCAGATCACTGTGTCACCCAGGTAGTAGGCCGGCATTCCGTACCAGGTTTTGGTCGTAATCTCCGGTGAGATCCCCATCACCAAGGCATGAATACCGAGGGCGAGTTTTTTGTCGTTGCCCGCCATCTCGGCAATTTTGCGTTGCACCTGTTCTTCGCCGGGGAGCTTCTTGAACTCACGTTGTTCCCGTGCACGCTCCCGCATTGCCTCGCGTTCCTGATCGGAAAAGACAGAACTGGACTTTTCTTTATCAGCCATGGTGATGGGCTTCCTCTGTGCGGTGTGTGATTAGGGTATAGCTCAGCCGGATTGCCGCAATTCTTAGAGTGCTACTTCTCCGCCCAGGAGTAGTCCAATTCCCCATGTCACAGCGAGGGCGAGCGCCCCTCCAGTCATCACCCGGATGACGGGGCGAAGCAGGGGGCTGTGGCCCAAATAGGCTCCTATTCCACCGGTGAGTCCCAGCGCAACGAGGGATGCAGCGAAGGTGAGGGGGATTCTGATGGATTCCTCGGCAAGGGTGATCGCCAGCATGGGAAGCGCTGCACCGGCAAGAAAAGAGAGGGCTGAAGACACTGCTGCATGCCAGGGGTTGGTGAGCTGGAGCTCATCGATTCCCAGTTCTGCCTCAAGATGGGCGGCGAGGGCATCGTTGCTGGTGAGCTCTGTGGCAACCGTCATTGCCGTTGCAGGACTTAACCCTTTTGCTTCATAAAGTTCGGCAAGCTCTTGGAGTTCGGCTTCTGGAAAATCTGTCAATTCTTGTCGCTCACGCTCAATCAGAGCGGCCTCGCTATCGCGCTGGGAAGACACGGAAACGTACTCTCCCAGCGCCATGGAAAGGGAGCCGGCGATGATTCCCGCTGTTCCTGCAATAACCACAGGGAGGGTCTCGTTAGTTGCTGCGGCAACACCCACCACCAAGGCGGCAATGGAAACAATTCCGTCGTTTGCTCCTAAAACGCCTGCGCGAAGCCAATTGAGGCGGGGAGCCAAAGTGAGTGAGTGCGGTTCAACACCGTGGGGGACGCTCATGCACCAACCCTAGCCAGGCTGAGCCAGTATGTGCCGACCCTCAGCGTGGCAAAAATTGCTTTAATGGCAAAGACGCAAGGGGCTAGCCAACCCCCGCGAGCGGTATCTGGAATCAGAATGCGGGAGTTAGGAGTTTTTTCCTCGTGCGGCCACGGGCCAGACTTGCACGGGTTTTCTTGCTCTCTTCACCAGCACCGAGTCGACCAGGTTCACGGCGTTACAGACATGGTTGGGGATGACCTGGATGATGTCCCCACAGCGTGGCGCTGGTTCTGAATCAGAAAAAACCACGGTCGCGTGGTGTTCCGACATTGCCACAATCCGGGCATCCGAATGACCCAGTACCCGACCATGGCCGCTGGCCCAGGACGCTTTGTCCGCTCCCATAATTTTGCTGCCCGCATCGACCACTACGGTTTGGCCTCGGGCGCTGACGACCGTGGTCACCACCGAGAGAGCGACATCATCCATGTCCATGCCCCCGAGCTCAAGTTGTTGGGCGTCTCCTAAGGCATACACTCCTGCGCGAGTCTCCGTCAGGAAACTCTGAGTGCTGTGAAGTGAGGGGGTCGAGCCACCGCTTCGCTCCAACACCTCGAATCCAGCAGATTCCAACGCGCTGGTCGCAATGGTGAGAGCAGTCACTTCGTCTTGGGAGGCATCGTCTTTGGTATCGGGTTGGTAGCTGTGTCCGGGATAGGTGAATACACCGCGAAGCGCCAGATCGTGATCGGCGAGCGCCTGCGCTAGGGGGACGACCTGATGCGGGTCGATTCCACTTCTGTGGTGTCCGCTATCGACTTCGATCATGAACTCGATCGTGGTGGTTCCGAGTGTTTTAGCAGCTTGTTGTATTCCAGCAACAGAATCAACCCCCATGCCCACCCTTGCCCGAGGAGCGAGCGCTTGGAGGCGGGCAGCCTTGCGCGGCGTCAGCCAGAGAGGGTAGGCGAGAAAAATATCGTCGATTCCCGCCTCGACGAATACTTCTGCTTCACCGATCGTGGCGAGCGTTATCCCACGGGCGCCATACTCCAGCTGTAGCTTTGCCATCTCTGGAATTTTGTGAGTCTTAGCATGGGGTCTCGACGCAATGCCTTGCTGCTGTGTCCGGAGAAGGTGGCGCTCCAGGTTGCTCACCAGGCGCTCGTAGTCGATAACGGTGAAGGGAGTGTCGATTTCTGAGAAGTCCATCAGCCCAGGCTAACGACTAGGTGTTGGCCGCAGCCGAACCTGTGAGGGCCGCGCCTTCAATGCGCCACCCTTCTTCGCTCTTGGCAAGTTGGTACATGAGCGTCCATCCTTCACCAGAAACGGTGGTCACCGTAACCCGTGTTTGCGCACTCGTCGTTTCGGAGTCGAAGATGCAGTCCGAGAAAACGACGCTGACGGGCTCCATCAAGAAGGCAAAACCACCAGAAATCACGCCTTGAAAAGCCTCTTCACTAAATTGGCTCTGGAATTGCTGGGAAGCCATGGCGTAGGCGGCGTCAAAGTCGCCCTTTTCGAGGGCGTCGATTTGGGCCGTAATCGTCTGAGCAATACCCTCTTCGACCACAGCGCCACAGGAGTTATCTGGTTCGGAAAGGCGGGGGGCAGGGAGTGCGCAGCCGGAGAGCACAGCAGAGAGCGCAGCAATCCAGGCTAGCCTGCGCATCGTTTCCACGGACTTTCCTCCTTTTAGTTAGCTTGCCTTCCTAACCTGAGCGTCGTTCGTGAATCAGGGAGCAACGGGCTAACCTGGGGGGGTGAATGCCATCTTGCGCTTTATTACCGGTCCGAAAACCTCCTGGGTCACCCTGCTTATCGGGCTGGTTTTCGCAGTTTTATCCTTTACAGCCTTCGCCGCTGACGAAAGCGACGTTGCCCCCACAAACGGCCTGCCCGATGACTCGGAAGTTGTCTTGGTTGATAACGCTTTAGCGGCGATGCCGAATTCTGAGGGGACCGCCGCGGTGATCGTGTTCGCAAAGGATTCCGGTGAGTTCACGGAGGAAGACCTCGCATGGTTGCAGGGTGAATTTGACCCGATGATCCAAATGCCCTCAGGAGGCGCCAACGAGCTCTTTCTGGACTTCACCAACGTCGAAATCATGGGAGAAGCGTTTGTTCCCCCGGCGACTGTTTCCACGGACAACACCACCGCGGTGATTACGGTGCCCTTGGATGAGATTGACGATGTCGAACCTCGCGGCGAGCGCATTGCAGAAATTCGCGCTCTCTCCGCTGACTCGGCCCCTTCGGGAATTACCACCTACGTCACAGGACCAGAGGGATTTCAGGTTGACCTAGCTGGGGTTTTTGAAGGTGCTGACTTCGTTCTGCTGGGATCCACCGTCATCATCGTTATCTTGCTCTTGCTCATCACCTACCGCAGCCCCACCTTGTGGATTGTTCCGCTGCTGGTAGTGGGAACCGCAGACCTTATGGCTGGTCAAATTGGTCGGAATGTGGCGGACTTCTTTGGTCTTGCGGCAGATGGTTCGGTGACCGGCATTTTGTCGGTCTTGGTGTTTGGTGCGGGGACCAACTATGCCCTGCTGTTAATTGCCCGGTACCGGGAAGAGCTTTTGAAATTTGAAGACCGGCACGAAGCGATGGCAAAAGCCCTGAAGGGTGTGGCGCCAGCAATTTTGGCTTCGGGTGGAACCGTTGTCCTGGCGCTGCTTACCCTGGCGTTTGCTGAGCTCGGTGTCACACGAGCACTGGGAGTGGTGTGTGCCACGGGAATTGTTGTGGCCATGATTTCTGCCCTGGGTGTGTTGCCCGCGGCAATCGTTATCTTCGGGCGCGGGCTCTTCTGGCCTTTCGTTCCTCGCTTTGGTGGGGTCAACAAGTCTGAGACTGGCTGGTGGGCGAAACTGGGCACGGGTGTTAGCAAGCGGCCCGTCACCGTGGCCATTGTTGGCGTCGCCATTTTGGGCGGTCTCTCCTTTGGTTCTGCAGGAGTAACTATCGGCATTCCCGAGACCGAGCAGTTTCGGGTCAAGCCTGAGGCCGTTTTGGGGATTGAAGTGTTGGGTAAAGCATTTCCCGCCGGAGAAAGCTCGCCTACTCAGGTTGTCGCAAACAACGATTTTGCTGACGATGTCGTCGAAGCCGCCCTCACTCTCGACGTTGTGGCTTCTGCCGAGGTGGTCAACTTCAACGACACCGTCTCGCGTATTGATGTCGTCCTTGACGCGGAAGGCGGAAGCGACGAGGCCTATGTTGCGATTGTCGATTTGAGAGAGGCCGTCCAAAGTGTCGCGGGTGCTGGGGCGCTGGTGGGAGGCGATGACGCCACCCGTTTGGCGGTCAAAGAAACCTATGAGCGGGACCAATTGCTGGTTATTCCGCTGATTCTCATTTTGGTCTTTCTTGTGTTGGTGATTCTGTTGCGTGCTTTGCTCGCACCGATTCTCCTGCTTTCGAGTGTGGTGCTGTCCTTCTTCTCCGCAATCGGGGCCGCTTGGCTACTGTTTGAAAACGTGTTCGGCATGTCGGGCCTGGACTTCAGCGTCTTCCTCTATTCCTTCCTCTTCCTCGTGGCGTTGGGTGTGGATTACAACATCTTCCTGGTGTCCAGGGCGCGGGAAGAAGCCGCCAACCTGGCGGGCACAGTGGGACAGCCCACCAGGCAAGCCATGGTGAAGGCATTGGGCGCCACCGGAGGGGTCATCACCAGCGCCGGCGTCCTGCTGGCAGCGGTCTTTGCCGTGCTTGGCGTCTTGCCTTTGATCGCGCTCTTCCAGGTGGGGATCATCGTGGGTATTGGGGTCTTGATTGACACCCTGTTGGTGAGAACCGTCGTTGTTCCCGCTACCGCCTTCATCGCTGGGGATAAGTTCTGGTGGCCTAGGAAACAGATGACAGCCAGCAAGTTCGGATAATCGTGGGTTCTTCGTATCGCTTTACCCATGCCATTGTGCGCACACCGCCCTCGAGCGCGGTGTCGGGCTTGAGGGCGCACGACGTCGGTAATCCCGATGTTGTGGTGCTGAAGCAGCACCACACTGCGTATGTCTCTGCTCTGGAAGCTGCGGGAGTGCAGATCACCGTGTTACCGGGTCTAGAAGAGTTCCCTGATTCGCTCTTTGTCGAGGACACTGCCCTGTGTTTGCCGCTGGGAGCAGTGATCCTGCGTCCGGGTGCACCCACACGCCGTGGCGAAGCGATGGCGATGGCTGAGGCGGTGAAACAGTTTTACCCCACTGCCGTTGAGCTTCCCGGTGAGGGAACACTGGAGGGGGGAGACATTCTCGCGATGGAGAACGAAATCCTTATCGGCGTCTCGGACCGGAGCACCTCTGAAGGGATCGCTGCACTTGCCGGGGTTGTGTCGCCCTGGGGGTATCAGGTGCGGGAGGTCACCACACCTGCTGGTGTCTTGCACTTCAAGTCCGATTGCTCTTTGCTCGATGAAACCACTGTTCTTTCGACCAGACGCCTTTCAGCCAGTGGCTGCTTTGACGGCTACACCGTGATTGATGTGGCAGAAGGGGAAGAACCGGCGGCAAATAGTATTCGCGTCAACGACGTCGTGTTCATGCCCGAAGGCTTCCCTCACACTTCCCAGGCGGTTCGGGATGGTGGGTTTGAGGTTGTCGAGCTAAATAATTCCGAATGTCAGAAGATTGATGGCGGCCTCTCCTGCCTGAGTCTGCGCTTTAGCCCCTCCTAGCGCTCTTCTAAGCCCCAGTCTTGGCCGTACCCGCCCTCGGCTTCTGGTTGGGACATCAGGTCCAAAAAGGTTTTCGCGGCAAAGGACCCGGGGCCTAAAACCCCCGAACCAGACCACACACCCGTTGCCAACACCTCCAGCGCAAGGCCTGGGGCAAGAGCAGTTTGCCCGAACGCGCCATGGACTTGAAAGTGTTCTGCGGTCCAGGCGCTATCGATGGCTTTAGGACCCGATGAGGGCAGACTAGCTCTGGGGAGGCAGAAGAAGAAGCTTGCCCGACGTGGAACGGCTTTCGAGGTCGAGGTGGGCTCGCGCTGCCTCTGCAAGAGGGTAGGAATCGTGAATCGTGAGGGAGAGTTTCCCTGATACGAGATCTCCGAAGACCTCGGAAGATCGCCACCGGAGCTCTTCAAGGGTCCTTGTGAAGTGGGTCAGGCTAGGCCTCGTTACCACCAGCGAACCCCCGTCATTCAAGAGTTGGGGATCAAAACTTCCCACCGGACCGCTGGCTTGACCAAAAATGGCCATCATTCCTCGCACCTTCAGGCACTTTAAGCCCGCTTCAAAAGTTGTCCTGCCCACACCGTCATAGACCACATCGACGCCGTGTCCCTCCGTTGCTGCCATCACTGCCTCGACAAGGTCGTCCCGGTCATATCGAATGATGTGGGTCGCTCCTGCAGCTGATGCGGCTTGGGCCTTTTCGGCAGTGGAGACGGTGCCGACCACCGTGACTCCCCGGTTTTTGAGCAGCTGACACAACACAAGCCCCACCCCACCTGCTGCTGCGTGGACGAGGGCGGTGTCACCAGCTTTCACGGCATACACGCTGGTCACCAGGTAGTGCGCGGTGAGGCCTTGAAGCATGATGCCGGCAGCCTCGTGAAGGCTGAGAGGCTGGGGAACCCTGACGGCTTTGTCCGCGGGGAGGGCAATCCGTGGGGCGTAGCTTCCCATGTGCCCGGTCCAGGCAACCCGATCGCCCACCGCAAACTCTCCTACCTCAGCCCCCACACTGGTTACTACCCCGGCCCCCTCTAACCCTGGGACGAAGGGATGGGGCAGGGAGTAGATGCCCGAGCGGTGATAGGTGTCAATGAAATTGACCCCGATACCAGCGACATCAATCAGCAGCTCATCAGGGAGCGGCGCGGGCTCTGGCCAGTCCTGGTACTCCAATACCTCGGGGCCACCAGACTGCGAAACAACTATTGCTTTCATGTGCGCACTTTCCGCTCGAGGGACACCAAGTCTGAGGAGACACTACCCAAACATGGCGCGGACAGTTGCTTCCGCCTCGGCCGGAGTGCTGGCTGCGAGGGCGAGCAGGGAGGCCTGTTTCGCTTGCTTCTGGGACACCGAGGCCAGAGCGGTGCTCACCGCTTCAACAGCGCTTGGCGCAACGCTGACGGAGGAAATTCCAAAACCAGCAAAAACGATGGAGAGTAAGGGGTTGGCTGCACTCTCCCCGCACACACCCACGGGGATGTCCAAGTCCTGTGCTTTCTCAACGACCTGTTTGACACTGCGCAGCAGACCTGGCTGCCAGGGGTTATTCAAGGCACCCAGCTGCGGATGCATTCGGTCGGCGGCAAAAAGGTACTGGGAAAGGTCATTGGTGCCGATGCTGAGGAACGAAAGAATGCCTTTGAGGTCGGGCAACACCTGGATGATGGCGGGAGTTTCGATCATGATTCCCACTTGAGTGATTCCTGCCTCATGACACAGGGCATGGAAGGATTTCACCTCTTCCACCGTCGACACCATCGGGGCCATCACACCCACGTCCCGGCCAGTTGCGTCGATGGCGGCCGCGAGTGCAGCGAGCTGGGACTTTTGGAAATCCCCGAAATCATGGGCAAGACGGAAGCCGCGAACACCAAGGGCAGGGTTCTCTTCATGACCCAGCGCTAGGAAGGGAACGGGTTTGTCGCTTCCGGCATCGATGGTGCGGATGATGATTTTTCCTGCCGGTGCGGCTTTTAGCACCTCGACATAGCTGGCGACCTGTTCATCCAGGGTGGGCTCCCGGGATGCGGAGAGATAGAGGACTTCGGTGCGGAACAGACCCACGCCGCGGGCAGAGGTCTTTGCGGCGTGTGTGGCATCTTCGAGACCGCCAATGTTGGCCCTGACCGTGATCAGCGGCGCATCGGATTGAGGAATGAAGGTGAGCGCTTGGGTTGCGTCGCTCAGGGCGCCGCCGCTGACAACTCTGTTTCCTTCCGGGTCCACCAGGACTGACTCGCCTGGGGTGAGTGTCATGGCTCCTTTGGCGCTAACAACGGCAGGGAGCGAGAGTGCACGACAAATAATCGCGGTGTGGGAGGTGGGGCCCCCGAGTTCCGTCACAACCCCCACGACGGAGTCGCCAAACTGGGAGGTCTCCAGTGGGGTGAGGTCTTCGGCAACGATGATCCAGGTTCCCTCGGTCGGGATACTGGGGCCAGCGGCGATACCGCGCACCCATCCAGAAATGCGCGCCGCAATACCCCGGAGGTCTGCCACCCGGGACAGGAATTCTTCATCATCACCCATGAGTTCGGCAAATTCATCCAGAGCTTTGAATAATGCTGTGGGGGCATCGTCGCCTTCTGAGAGGTAGGGCTTCGCCATTTCTTGGAGCTCAGGGTCTTCCAGAATAATCAGCAGCGCCTCAAGGATTTCGCGAGCAGTGGGATCGCTGGTCGCGGATTCGTCTCGAATTCCTGCTGCTGTGGTGGCGATTGCTGTGGCTAAGACGCTGGCTTCCTCAGCAGGACTGTGTTTCGTCGATTGGTGTTCGTAGACAGCGTCAGAAGTTTCCAGCAGGAACACTTCGCCAACGGCGGCGCGGGAACCGACCCCAATTCCGGCTAACTCTGTGGCGCTCACTACCCCAGTATTACCCTTCGTTGACGAGGGCTTCAATCGCCTCGGTGAGCGCATGCCCTGCCGCATCATCTTCGGCGTCGATGACGAGTTCCAACGATTCGCCACTCTTGACCTTCATCGCGAGCATTTTGAGAGCGGAGGCAGCAGACGCTTCCTTGCCTTCGCTGTTGCGGAGGGTTACGGTTGCTCCGCTCTCGCGCACCAGGGTAACGATTTGACCCACGGGGCGGGCGTGAAGACCGATGGGGTCCGTCACGGTGAAGGTGTGGTTGATGGTCATGCCGAGACTCCTTGAGGTTTGATGACAACCTTGATGGCGTCACCTGAGGTCACAGCGTCGATGGCGCCCTTCACGTTCTCCAGCGACATCCTGTGGGTGATTAGGTCAGCCACGGGCACTTTGCCCGAGGCAATCAATGCCAGGGCTTCCGCATTTTGCGCGGGGGAAGAGCCGTTAGCGCCGGCGAGAATGAGCTCCTTGTAGTGCACAACGTTGGAATCGACCGCGATCATCGGCTTGTCTTTGGGTAAGCCACCAAAGAAACTGACCCGACCCCCAGGCGCTGCCATGGCGATGGCTTGTTCCTGGGCTGCTCCAGCGGGAGCCGCAGTGATAATCACGCTCGGGCCCACGCCGTGGGTTTCTTCCAAAACAATGGCTGCGAGGTCCTCCGAGGACATGTCAATGGCACGATCGGGCCTGACCGCGTTGGCTGAGAGCGCCAGACGGTCGCCGTTGATGTCGGCGAGCATGACGTGCTTGGCGCCCAGGGCCCTCGCCAAACGAACGTGCAGGCAACCAATCGGTCCGGCACCCATCACCAATACGGTGTCGCCTTCGCCCACATGGACGAGGCGCTGAGCGTTCAGCACGCAGGCCAGGGGTTCGGTGACGGAGGCTTCATCGAAGCTGAGATCACCGGGGATTTTGTTCACGCCGTTAGCTTTGAGCACGGCGGCGGGGATCACCATTTCTTCGGCAAAACCGCCGGCAAATTGGTAACCCATGGAGGTTTGGTTGATGCAAATTCCTTGCTTGCCTGCCTTGCAGGCCCAGCACTCTTCGCAGGGGACCGCCGCGATGACCTGGACGCGGTCGCCGGGGGCGAAGCCGGTCGTGTTTGCGCCCACGTCGATGATTTCCCCAGCAATTTCGTGGCCGATGATCTGGGGTGGGTCAAGTCGAGGGTGTCCGTGGTGAAAAATTTTGGCGTCGGTGCCACACGTGGCGCAGGATTCGACCCGTATCTTGAGCTCGTCTGCAGTTGCTTGCGGGGTCTCGACGTCGACGACGTCGAGGTTTCCTGGACTAGTAAACAGCGCGGCTCTCACGGATTAAACGCCTTTCAAGATGAGATCGAGAATTGCTTGTGGATTCTGGGAGGTTCGAAGAATAGTTGCAGCATCGTCGTCCATCAGGACGTCTGCCAAATTACCGAGGATCTCTACATGGCCATCTCCAGCGGAGGCAATGCCTACACACACGGTAACGGGTTCGTTGACCCAGGTGATTTCTTCCTTGAGTCGGATGAAAACAAGTTGGTCGAAGTTCACGTATGTGCGTGACTCATCGGTTCCGTGGGGGATAGCGAACCCCTCGCCCATTTCGGAGGGGAAAATTTTCTCCCGCTCCCACATAGCGTCGGCGTATTCGGGGGAAACGGCCCCCAGCTCCACGAGCTTTGCACCGCAGAGCGCTACGGCCTCCTCTCGCGAGGAGGCCGTAGCGTCTAAGGCGATACCGGCCAGTTGAAGCAGATTAGCCATCGGAGATGACGTCACCGTTCTGAATAGCTCCAACCAACTTCGCGATGTTGAGATCACCTAAGAACATGTCGAAGACGATCACCACCGAATCGGGAACCGCTTGCTTCGCGCGGGTACTAAGCCCCCGGTGGACAAGCACAATCTCGTGCGGTGTTTCTGCGAGCTGGTTGACGGGAGAATGCGTGACCGCAATCCCCTGTGCCTTCAGTTGCTTCGCAAGTTGCCGGGCGACCATGACGGAAGACCCCATGCCTGCTTCGCAGGCAACAACAATTTGCTTGATATCACTAGCCGATACGGAGGCCATGGTTACTTACCAGCCTTCATTTCTTTGCTGCGGTCCTGTGCTGCTTCGAACTCAGCCTCGGTGGAGTCAACCTTCGAGAGCTTGAGAATGAACCAGGTCACCACGAACGACGCTGCGGCCGACAACACAATACCCAGCAAGACACCCAGGTGGTTACCTGCGGGGGTCACTGCCATGTACGCGAAGATCGATCCGGGGGAAGGTGTGGAAACAAGCCCTACTCCGGTGATCATGAAGGTAGTTACTCCCACCATGCCACCAACAATGACACCCAGGACAACCTGAGGCTTGAGGAGAACGTAGGGGAAGTAGATTTCGTGGATTCCACCAAGGAACTGGATAACGATTGCACCGGGTGCGGAACCGCGGAGCAGTTTCGGACCGGCGAGCCAGAAGGCCACCAACAACCCAAGTCCTGGACCAGGGTTTGTTTCCAGCATGAACATGATGGATTGACCGGTCGCTTCTGCGTCCACGACTCCCAGAGGAGCGAGAACACCGAAGTTGATGGCGTTGTTCATGAAGAGGATCTTTGCTGGCTCGATCAACAACGATGCGAGTGGTAGCAAGGAGTTATCGACGAGCCATCCCACGCCATTTCCGAGGAAAGTGGTGATCCCGGAAACGATGGGGCCAATGCCGAGGTAACCCAGCATGGCTCCGAGCATTCCGGCGATACCCAGCGAGAAGTTGCCAATAAGCATTTCGAAGCCGGGAGGGGTGATGGGGTCAAGTACCTTGTCGATGTACTTGAGGATCCATGCCATTAGCGGTCCAATAATCATGGCGCCGAGGAACATGGGGATGTCGGTTCCGACAATCACACCAACAGTGGCAATCGAACCAATCACCGCACCGCGCTGACCGTGAACAATGCGACCACCGGTGTAACCGATCAGGATCGGCAACAGGTTCAAAATCATCGGACCGACCATTGACGAGAAGTTCTCGTTTGGCAACCATCCGGTGGGAATGAAGAGGGCGGTGAGGAGACCCCAGGCGATGAATGCTCCGATATTCGGAATCACCATTCCTGCGAGGTTTCCTCCCACTTTCTGAATTCCGGCACGGAAGCCTGTTTGGCCACCAGCGCCGGAGGGAATAAATTCACTCATTGGTACTACCTTCCTTCGAGAGGTTGTATTGTTTTTGCTCGAGTCGCTGGGGAAGTGGGCTCAGGGAGAATGAGCTCCCTTCCCCGGCTTCTCGGGCGTTTCCGTTCCCAGAGTTGGAAACGAAACCTAGTGTCGTGGCCATCATGCGACGACCACCTCCACCCCGTAGTGGGTGAACTTGTCAATAAAGCTTTGCTGGGTATCCAAATCGGTCACGAGCCGATCAAAGTCACCAGGGGCCCCAAACGTTGCGGGGTAAGTGGAGCCAAACTTCTTGTTATCCGCCAGCAGAATTGTTTCCGCGGCGTTCGAGAGCATTATTTTCTTGACGGCTGCCTCATCGGTGTCAAAAGCAGTGAGCTTCAAATCCGAAGAGATCCCGTTCGTTCCCATGAAGGCCACTACGGCGTTGAGCCGACCGAGGTCTTCCACGGTGCGGGAGCCGAGTGCACTGAGGGTTGTGGGACGTATGCGACCGGGGAGCATGTAGGTCTTTGTGGAGCTATCGGCAATGCGAGCGGCCAGGTTCACACTGTTGGTGACCACTAGGAGGTCTGGGCGGTTGCGCAAAGCAGGCGCCAGAAACTCTGTCGTGGTTCCGCCATCAACAAAAATGCAGCCTTCGTGAGGAACATATTGCGCCGCCGCTTCGCCGATCCTTCGTTTGGCTTCGGGATTCAGGTTTTGGCGCTCAGGAATTGTGAATTCGTGGGCAAAGCGTTCCATTGCAATGGCGCCGCCATGGACCCTGCGCACGACACCGCGGCGCTGGAGGATATCGAGGTCGCGGCGAACAGTTTCTGTTGCTACCTGAAGTTTGGTGGCAGCTTGAGTAGCGTCGAGACGGCCCGCTTCAAGCGTCCATTCAGTGATGAGAAGTCGCCGCTCTTCTGCCAACATCGTTGTTGCCTTCCAGGTTTCTATGAAATACCTGACAGAAAACTACCACAAACCCACAGAAAGCAACATCCAAACCCACAGAAAACCATAATGCCGTACTCGAAGGGCTAGAGGCGACCGGGCTCCGCCAGCTTCCACGACCGGTCTGGTGAATGTGTTGAGTGCACAGCGGGAAGGGAAGTGAGGTTCTCCAACTGAGATCCGGCTTGTTGAACTTTCTGGGCTCCCCAGGCAACGGCTTGCGAAACTGCGCCAGCGAGATCACCGGGGTGGGACACCTGGTGGGCGAGGAATCCCGCAACGCTGGCGTCCCCGGCCCCAATAGTGTTCAGCACCTCGAGGGGTTCGGTCCACGCATGGACAGCACCGGTGGCGCTCATCCCAACAATCCCGTCGGGGCCCAAGCTCACAACCACCATGCCGACTCCCCAGCTGGCAATTTCTTGACCCGCGTCAATGACATCGCCCAGCGTTGTCATTGGGCGAGACACACATTCGGCAAGCTCGCTGGCATTGGGCTTGATGAAGTCGGGAATGCCTGCCCGAGCGGATTCAAGAAGAGCCGGGCCGGAGGTGTCTAAGGCAACCTGGCAACCCACCCCGGAAGCTTCTTTCAAGAGCGAAGACAGCGCGTGGGGCGTGCCCGAGGAGGCGGTGGGAATTGTTCCTGCAACCAAAAGCCAGGCGGCGTTGTTGAGCTTAACCTCAGCCACAGCCAGCGACTGAAGGGCGTCCCACTCAGATTCCGACAGGGCCGGTGCAGCTTCGTTGATCTTGGTCGTGCGCCCGTCAGGTTCGAGAATGGTGATGTTGTTGCGCACGCTCTGTGATGAGGGGGACCCAAGAAGAAAAGATGCTCCAGACCACTGTGCTAGGTCGGTTGCGGTGAGCGGGGCGATGGCTTGTGAGGGAACGCCGCCGAGAACCAGAGCCTGGGTGACGTTCACTCCTTTGCCGGCGAACTCCGCGCCCGAACGAGTGGCGCGGTGGACCCCGCCAAGATCCAGCGATGACACCAGATAGGTCCGATCGATGGCGGGCGCGGGTGTCACAGTAATGACCTGAAAATTCTTACTCACAAGCACTACTCTTCCATAGCCTTTCGGGCCTGAATTGTTCACCCCGTGTTCACCATCACGCATCTTCAGTGTCACTTGCGACGGCGACAGTATGGGGGACACATCAGTGTCGGTCCGCACTCTCTACTTACCAAGGATGGGTTCACAACATGATCACTCGTTCCAAAACTCTTGCGGGGGTAGCTCTCCTCGCGTCTGCAGCCTTCGTGCTCGCAGGTTGTTCAACCTCAGAGGGCAGCTCTGCAGGAGATGGGTCTGGCCTCAGTGGAACCCTCGTCGGCGCAGGTGCATCCTCACAGGGTGCAGCGCAAGAAGCGTGGGTTGCTGGATTCCAGACAGCAAATGAAGAAGTAACCGTCACCTACGATCCCATCGGTTCCGGTGGTGGACGCGAGACCTTCCAAAGCGGAGCGTCTTCGTTCGCTGGTTCTGACCGCGCATTCAAAGTCGACGAAATTGCTGAAGGTAACTTCGGCTCGTGTGTCGTTGATGCTGGGATCTGGGAAATTCCTGCCTACATTTCTCCGATTGCGATTATCTTCAACCTCGATGGCGTTGCCACAATGAACTTGGATGCAGACACCGTGGCGAAGATTTTCACTGGAGAAATCGCCAACTGGACTGATTCGGCAATCACTGACCAGAACCCTGGCCTTGAGTTTCCTGATCAAAACATCACCGCAGTTCACCGATCCGATGACTCGGGAACCACGGCGAACTTCACGGACTACATGTCAAAGGCCTCCCCTGACCACTGGCTCCTTGGTGGAGAAAATGCAGGGTCTTTCGAGTCATGGCCAGCCGAGTGGGGTGGCGAGGGAGCTCCTCAGACCTCCGGTGTCGTTGATGCTGTGACCAATGGTGTTGGCACCATCGGTTATGCGGACGCATCTCGCGCAGGCTCGCTGGGTGTTGTCTCGGTAAAGGTGGGTGCGGAATACGTTCCCTACAGCGCAGAAGCGGCAGCGGCCATCGTCGATGCTTCTCCCGCAGCCAACCCTGGTGAGCGCGGGGAAAATGACCTCGCCATCGAACTGGACCGGGCGACCGAAGCCAGTGGTACCTACCCGATTGTTCTGGTGAGTTACCTCATTGGGTGCAACGACTACAACGATGACAGTGTGGTGGACCTCGTGAAGGGTTACGTCTCCTACGTGATGAGCGAAGAGGGCCAGCTGGCTGCTCAAGCAAACGCTGGAAATGCCCCCGTCTCGGCAAACACCCGCGCGCAAGCTGAGGCAATCCTCGCAACAATTCAGTAACACGGTGTGATGGTGGGGGCCTCAGATATGTGTGAGACCCCCACCATCTTTACTCCCGCTAGAGTTCTTTAGAGCCCCACCCCCACGCAAAGCTTGCTTGAAATTGTGAAGGTCGTGACGATGACGCAGGAGATGGGTGGCGCTTCAGCCAAAACCCCGCCTGCCCGGCCAAAAGTGGTTGTCCGCGTCGGAGATCGAGTTTTTTCTGGCTCAGCCCGTGGCGCCGGAATCTTCATCTTGGCGATGCTGGCAGCGGTATCGGGGTTTCTTCTTCTCGAGGGATTTCCTGCGATTGTGGCAGACCCAGAGGACATTTCTCTGCTGAGTGGGCAGTCATTCTGGCTGTGGGTCGGGCCCCTGGTTTTTGGAACATTCTGGGCATCAGCGCTGGGACTTTTGGTGGCATTCCCCCTCGCCATTGGGATTGCCCTCTTTATTTCCCACTACGCGCCGCGCCGGATCGCAACAACCTTGGGTTATTTGGTGGACCTTTTGGCTGCGGTGCCATCCGTGGTGTACGGATTGTGGGGAGCAGTGATTCTTGCCCCTGCCTTGCAACCGCTCTACGTGTGGCTGGAAGAGAACCTCGGCTTTATTCCATTCTTCGCTGGCCCTGCCTCGGGCACCGGTCGCACGATCTTGACCGCTTCGCTTGTGCTGGCGGTGATGGTCCTTCCGATCATTACGGCTGTCTCGCGAGAGGTTTTCCTCCAAACACCGGTCCTCTATGAAGAAGCAGCGCTGGCACTGGGAGCAACACGGTGGGAAATGATTCGGACCGTCGTGTTGCCGGTGGGGCGAGGAGGGATCATTTCTGCCGCGATGCTGGGGCTTGGCCGCGCACTCGGAGAGACCCTCGCGGTAGCGATGGTGCTCTCCGCAACGGGAGTTATCTCACTCAACCTCATTAGCTCTGTGAATCCCTCGACCATCGCGGCAAACGTCGCGCTGAGCTTCCCAGAGGCCTACGGGCTCAACGTTAATGTCCTCATCGCTTCGGGACTGATTCTCTTTGCCATCACCCTCGTGGTGAACTCTGTTGCCCGCTGGATTGTCAACCGACGCTCCGAATTCTCGGGGGCAAACTAGATGAGCCTTAGTAGCCCGCGAAGGGATCAGAACTCGAACGCTTTTGCTAGAGGAAAGCTTGGGTCTTCTGTTCCGAGTCTTTTGTTGGTGGGGGGGCTCGTTCTTTCATGGACACTCTTTGCCGTGTTTGCGCCCAATGACACCGACTATGAAATCAACCTCATCGTGGTGGCTGTGGTGGGAATCATCTTCTTCACGCTCGGACTTTTCGGCCTTGCAGCTCGGGTTGAGGGCAGAAGAAGAGCGGTTGACCGACTCGCCACGATTTTGGTAACTCTTGCCTTCTTCATTGCCCTCACGCCGCTGATTTCGCTCATCATTACCGTCGTGAGCAAAGGTGCAGTTCGATTTGATGTGGACTTCTTCACCCTCTCCATGCGAAATGTCGTGGGGGAGGGCGGTGGAGCGGCCCACGCCATCATTGGCACCCTCATAATGACCCTGGCGGCGAGCATTATCTCCGTACCCATCGGCCTCCTGACCTCGATTTACATCGTCGAATACGGCACCGGAAAGCGACTGACGAAATGGATTACCTTCTTCGTTGATGTCATGACAGGCATACCGTCGATTGTTGCCGGCTTGTTCGCCTACGCACTGTTTGAGATTTTGCTGGGGCCGGGAACCAGGGTTGGTATATCCGGCTCTGCCGCGCTTGCAGTGTTGATGATTCCGATCGTGGTGCGCTCGAGCGAAGAGATGTTGCGTTTGGTCCCCAATGAACTTCGTGAGGCTGCCTATGCACTGGGGGTCCCCAAGTGGCTCACCATCCTTAAGGTCGTTCTTCCCACGTCCATTGCGGGAATCACCACGGGAATCATGCTTGCGATTGCGCGTGTGATGGGAGAGACAGCCCCGCTCCTGGTTGCAGCAGGTTTCAGCAACGACTTCAACTTCAACATTTTCGAAGACCGGATGCAAAGCCTTCCCAACTTCGTGTATTACTCCTACATCGCCCAGGGGTCTGTTCCCGAGGCCTATCTCAACCGAGCCTGGGCGGGAGCGCTCACTCTCATCCTGATTGTGATGGTTCTCAACCTGGGAGCCAGACTCATTGCCCGAACCTTTGCCCCCAAACTAGGCCGCTAGAAACACTGAGGAAGACAATGTCAAAGCGAATTGAAATCAAAGACCTCAACTGCTACTACAGCAAGTTTCGGGCGGTGGAAGACGTCAGCATGGAAATTGAGCCGCGCAGCGTGACCGCTTTTATCGGGCCCTCTGGCTGCGGTAAGTCGACTCTTATCCGCACACTCAACCGCATGCACGAGGTGATCCCCGGTGCCTATGTGGAGGGCGAAGTACTGATCGATGGCGATGACCTTTATGCACCCGGAGTGGACCCGGTGATGGTCAGACGCCAAATCGGCATGGTGTTCCAGCGCCCCAACCCCTTCCCCACCATGTCGATTAGAGACAATGTGATTGCTGGGGTCAAGCTCAATAATCGTCGCATTTCAAAGTCTGACGCCGACGATTTGGTCGAGAAATCCCTGCGCGGGGCGAACCTGTGGGAAGAGGTTAAAGACCGCCTGGATAAGCCTGGCTCAGGAATTTCTGGTGGACAACAACAGCGGTTGTGTATCGCTCGCACCATTGCGGTGGAACCAGAAATCATCCTGATGGATGAGCCCTGTTCCGCTCTCGATCCGATTTCAACCCTGGCCATCGAGGATCTCATCGAAGAGCTCAAAGAGAAATACACCATCGTCATTGTCACCCACAACATGCAGCAGGCCAGCCGCGTGAGTGATCGCACCGCGTTCTTCAACATTGCGGGAACAGGCATGCCCGGCAAGCTCATCGAATTTGATGACACGGCAAAAATCTTCTCTAACCCTTCGATCAAAGCCACCGAAGACTACGTGTCGGGAAAATTCGGTTAGCAATTCGCTAGAGGGAATCTGCTTTCCGGCCTAAGCTAGCGCGATGGCTTCTCAGACTTTTCCGGGCGACCCCACTCTCCGGTCCACAGCGGAGGCGATGGATCGAGAAGATCCTCTCGCCTCTTTTCGAGAGCGCTTCTTTCACGCCGACCCCGATCAGTGCTACCTCGATGGCAACTCCTTGGGAAAGTTGCCCCTTGCTACGATCGATGCCGTCTCCGGCTTTCTCACGCAAGAATGGGGAACGTTGTTGGTGGGTGGGTGGTCGCAGTGGATTGATCAAGCCCAAACCGCGGGAGACCTCTTAGCTCGTGCCATCTTGGGCACAGGACCTGGTCAGACACTGGTGTGCGACACGACGTCGGTGAATTTCTACCAGCTTGCTGTCGCTGCGGTGACGGCGCGACCAGGGCGCAAGACGGTCATCATGGATTCGGCAAACTTTCCCACCGATCGCTACATCATCCAAGGAATCTGCGAGCGCCTGGGACTTACCCTCATTACCCTCGACACCGATGACAGTGGGGCTCCAGGTTCCCTCCCGATTGGTGTTGAGCACGAACGGGTGACCGCCGACGCTCTCGCCCCTTTCTTGAGCGATGACGTGGCGCTGGTGACCCTTCAAGCCATCAACTATCGCGCAGGTTCCCGGCCAGAGTTGGCGGCCATTTCACAAGCCGTGAAAGACGTGGGCGCTTTAATGCTTTGGGATTGCTCCCATGCCGGCGGAGCGATTGCCCTGGATTTCGACGCTGCGGGGATTGACCTGGCCGTGGGGTGCACCTATAAGTATGGAAATTCCGGCCCAGGTTCACCCGCGTGGTTGTTTGTGAGGAAAGAGCTCCAGGAGGAACTCAACGTTCCCATCCAGGGGTGGTTTGCTCAACGCGACCAGTTTGTGATGGGTCCTGAATTCGAGAAGGCCACGGACATGAGAGCCTTCCAGATTGCTAGCCCCTCCATCATCGGAATTCGTGGTGTGGAAACCAGCTATTCGATGATTGAAGAAGCGGGAATCAAGGCCATTGAACATAAGGCCTCTCTGGGGACGGAACTCATGATTGCTCTGGTGGATGCGTGGCTGACCCCGCTGGGCGCGAGCTTGGGCACTCCGCGCGAGGCGAGCCATCGTGGAGGCCACATCATCATTCATCACCCTGAGGCCGCCGCCATCGCCCACGGACTCCGGGAAATCTCCAATGTAATTCCTGACTACCGCGAACCCGATGCCATTCGCCTAGCCATTTCTCCCTTGCCCACCTCTTTTGCGGAGGTGTGGGACGGGTTTGATCGGTTGCGGCGCCTGATGGAAACTGGGGAATACAGGACCCTCAAGCCCAGCGAAAGCAGAGTGACCTAATGGTCGAGCATGATAAAGCAGTGACCTACACCACCTATCTCAAGGTGGATGAATTGCTCTCGCTTCAGGTTCCTCTCTCGGATGGTCCCGAACACGATGAACTGCTTTTCATCACCATCCACCAGGTGTATGAATTGTGGTTCCAACAAATCCTTCACGAGTTGGCAGCGCTCCAGCCAGCCCTCGAGGCGGGGGACACCCACCGGAGCTTGGCGCTTCTTTCTCGTGCCCGCACCATAATGAAAACCTGCGTGGCGCAAATCGATGTGTTGGAAACGATGACTCCACTCCAGTTCGCCTCCTTCCGAGCCCGCCTCTCTTCGGCCAGTGGCTTCCAGTCAGCACAGTTCCGGGAACTCGAAGCGGTACTGGGGCGACGGGACCATGCGGGCGCTGGGGCCAAGGAAGGCTCGGGCATGAAGATGGCGGAACACCTTGTTCCCGGTTCTCCCGCGCGGTTGCGCGTCGAGGCGGCCATGGGGCGAGCAAGCGTCTGGCACTCGGCCCTTCGCTATTGCCACAAGCGGGGACATCACATGCCCCAGGAAGCCCTCGAATGCGATGTGAGCCTTCCCTGGGAAGCCCGAGAGGATGTGCAAGAGGTGCTGATTGCCCTCCACCGCAATGACCCCGAATCCTCCATGGTGTGCGAAGCGCTGGTGGACTTTGATGAGGGGTTGGGCGAGTGGAGATACCGCCACGTGAAGATGGTGGAGCGAACGCTAGGTAAGAAAATCGGATCTGGCGGTTCCGCCGGTGTTGGTTATCTTGCGGCCACCCTGTTTAACCCTGTGTTCCCAGACCTGTGGGAGATGAGAAGCAAGCTTTAGGAGCGAGGTACAAAGCGACTTTCTGCTGAGTGGCGTGTATTCACACATCCCACCGAAACACCACAAGGGGTTTTGAGAAACATCAGCGGAGCCCTCCCCCTACGCTAGAGAAGTGAAAATACCCGATCTCTCTCCCGCTGTCCGCTCCGCGCTCGAAGCGGGGAAACCCGTTGTTGCCTTGGAATCGACCATTATTTCCCACGGCTTGCCTCGGGGCCAGAACCTCGAAGCAGCAAGGGCGTGGGAAAACCAGGTCCTCGATGCGGGAGCAACGCCGGCAACTGTGGCCGTCATCGACGGCGTCCCGAAGGTGGGACTCAGCGCTAAGGAACTCGAGCGAATTGCCAGCGAAGACATCCCCAAAGCGAGTGTGAGGGACCTTCCCGTAGTGATGGGTGTGGGAAGCTCCGGAGCGACAACCGTTGCCTCCACGGCGTATTTGGCCCACCTCGCGGGTGTGAGGGTTTTTGCCACTGGCGGCCTTGGCGGTGTCCACCGCGGGGCACAAGAAAGCTTCGACGAATCAGCAGACCTCCCCATCCTCTCCACCACGCCGATCACGGTGGTTTCTGCCGGAGTGAAATCGATCCTTGACATTGGAGCAACACTGGAGCGCCTGGAAACATTGAGCGTCGCCGTCGTGGGATATCGCACCAACACCTTCCCTGCCTTCTGGCTTCGCGAAAGCGCTTTTTCCCTCGAATGGCGGGTGGAAGAAGCGAGCGAGATCGCCGCCATCATGGGCGCACGCGATGACCTTGGCCAGCAGGGCGGGATCTTGGTAGCGAACCCTGTGCCCCAGCACCAGCAGTGGGATCCTTCTATTCACGACGAGATTCTGGCTTCAGCCCTGACCGCGGCGCACGATCAGGGGATTCGCGGCAATGACGTGACGCCGTTCTTGCTCGCCTATGTTTTGGAGAAATCCCAAGGGGAGAGTTTGCGGGTCAACCTTGACTTGGTCACCAACAATGTCGCCTTGGCCTCGGAGATCGCCATCGCCTGGTCCCAGCGCCGGGCATGACCACCACCTCGCGGGTGATTGTTGCCGGTGATGTCATCGACGACGTCATCGCGGTGGTTCAGGACGAGATTCGAATCAATACCGACACTCCCGCGCAGATAAAGCGGACGCTCGGTGGTTCGGCGGCAAACACAGCGGTGTGGCTTGCGCAGCAAGAGTGCGCGGTAGATTTCTTTGGTCGCGTGGGTCTTGGCGATGTTGCGCGCTGTCAGTGGGAGTTCTCAGCGGCCGGGGTGACGGCCCACCTCGCCGGGGACCACAACTTGGAAACAGGGACCATCGTGATCATCGCCCATGGCGAAGACCGTTCCATGCTCAGTGACCGCGGAGCGAATGTCGCTTTCGAACCTGAGGTGATTGAGGAAGAAGTACTTGATTCAGCCTCCTGGCTTCATCTCACCGGTTATGGCTTCTTCCATCACACCAGACCTGCTGCCGTGAGTGATTTGCTGACGCGGGCCCGTTCGCGCGGGCTGGGAGTAATGGTGGATGCTTCGTCCACCGGGTTCCTCTCCGACATGGACCCAGAAGTGTTCCTGGGGCTTGTTTCCCAGGCCACCGTTTTGCGGTGTAACGAAGAAGAAGCACATTTGCTCAGTGGCGAGAACACGGCCGAGAGAGCCCTTCAGAGCTTGGGTGAGCGGTTCGACCGCGTCATCGTCACCCAGGGTCCCCGGGGTTCCCTGGTCTGGGAAGACGGCGCCCCCCACCACGTCACGGCAATGGCTGTCGCGAAGATTCTTGACCCGACTGGCGCTGGAGACGCTTTCAATGCGGGAATACTTGCGGGCCTTTCGCGGGGCCTCAGCATTTTGGATTCCACACCCCTGGCTGCGCAGCTCGCTGCGGAGTGCGTTACTCGGCTTGGCGCAAGGCCTTAAGGTCTGAAAAAGCCTGGAGTGCTCGCTCTCTGCTCGCTTTCATATCAATGATGGGTTCGGCGGGGTAGTCGCTTCGATCCGCCCCTAGCCACCGGTTTTGGTACACCCCGTCCGCATCAAACTTGTCGGCCTGCAGGAGAGGATTAAACACCCGGAAGTAGGGGGCAGCGTCTGCGCCGCTGCCGGCAACCCATTGCCAGCTCGCCGGATTGTTTGCTTCATCAGCGTCCACCAGCGTGTCCCAAAACCACGCTTCGCCCAGGCGCCAGTCCACAAGCAAGTTCTTAATCAGGAAGGAGGCGGTCACCATGCGCACGCGGTTGTGCATGTAGCCCGTGTTCCAGAGCTCCCGCATTCCCGCGTCAACGAGCGGCACCCCTGTGAGGCCCTTCTGCCACGCCTTCATGGTGGGTGGGTCAGCTGTCCCCCAGGGAAACAGGTCAAATTCGGGCCGGAAGTTCTTCTGGGCGATATCGGGCTGGTGGAACAAAATGTTGTACGAAAATTCTCGCCAGCCAATCTCGGAGAGAAACTTGGTGCTGTTTTTCTCGCTCCCGGCAGGGACGCCATCCTGCACGGTGTGCCAAATCAAGTGGGGGCTGATTTCCCCGAACCTCAAATGTGGGCTGAGCCTCGAGGTGGATTCAATGCCTGGCTCATCGCGCCGGTGATAGTGGGAAAGGGTGTTGGCAACGAAGTCTTCCAGCCTATTGAGAGCACCCGCTTCGCCTGGCGTCCATAATTCCGCCCATCCTGCAGACCAGTCGGGACTCGTTGGGCGCAGATCCCAGGTGTCCAGATCATCGCTGGTGATGCCTTCAACAGCTACCAACTTTTCGGGGGCTTCGAGGGGGCTTCGAGGGGGAGTGGAAGCGAGACAGGCCCGCCAAAAAGGGCTGAACACACGGAAAGGTTTTCCTTCCCCCGTTGTCACGGTCCAGGGTTCAAACATCAGGTTCCCGGCAAAGCTTTCGCAGATAAGGCCCTGGGACTTTAGGTCTTCTTTGAGAGTGGCATCTCCCTCGCGAGCGTGCCCATAGCGGCGGTTCCAGAACACCGCCCCGGCGTCATGTTCTTCCACCAGCTCGCGAATAATTGCTGTGCCCTCGCCTTTGCGCAGGACGAGGTGGCCGCCGAGGCTTGTAATCTCCGTGGCCAAGGCCTGGAGTGAATGGTGGAGCCACCATCGCGTAGCGGAGCCTAGGGGCCTGATTCCTGGCGATACCTCGTCGTGAATGTAAACGACGAGGAGCGGTTCGCCACGCTCGGTAGCCGCCACAAGCGCAGGATTATCGGCAAGCCTCAGGTCATTGCGCAACCACACAATGCTGGGACCCGAGTTCATTGGCCCAGCCTAGAGCGGCTAGCTGATAGTTCCGAGGCAGAAAATTAGGGCCGGCTACTGAGGCGAGTAGCCGGCCCTAATCTTCACCAAGAGAGGTTCTGCAATCACATGTTCGAGAGCTGTCGCAGCGTCACCAACGATTCTCCCACTATATAACAAAATGGTAACGGCGTCGAGAAATCGCTAAATCATGTCCGGCGAAGGAGCGACGCCGTATTCGATGGCGACGTCTGCATGGCGATCAAAGCGGTATCCCACACCCCTCACCGTGCGAACGATGTCTTCGAAACGAGCAAGTTTTCCCCGCAAACGTCGCACGTGAACATCAATCGTTCTCGCGCTGGGGGTTTCTTCCTCGCCCTCGACCCAGAGCGCCTCGATAATTACCTCCCGCTTCACGGTTTGTCCTTCACGCAGGACCAAGAATTGCAGCATTTCGAACTCTTTAAACGTGAGAGGGGCAATCTCGCCATCGAGGATGACGCGCTTGCGGGAAATATCGATTTTCACCCCGGCTGCTTTGGCGGGGGTAGGCGGCTGGAGCTTAGCCAGTGCGACCGGGTCATGCAGCGCCATCCGAACGATGTCGAGATCCTTGCCGCCTGCACCGCGCGGAGCCAGCGCGATGGCCGCATGAGTTTCGGATCCAGGGACGAAATTTTCTACCGAGGCTTTCAAGTTCGTCACAATTTGTTGAAGGCTCTGGCCGGCGGCCAAGGCATCCGTTTCACTGATACCGACATAAAGAGCGAACCCTCGGGGTTCACTCGAAGAAGAGGGAGTCATAACTGTCGATTCTTTGAGGGGCACAAGCCCGGAAAAGGGGAATGGGAAGGATCAGCGACACATTCGACAGCGACAGCTGGAGGGCGCAGAGGTTTTCACCAGGGAAGCGCGGGCCAGGTCCATGATTTGATTATGGCGAAGGTATTGATTCCTGGTCAAGTAACGAAGTTAGCCGACGGTGCCATAGAGTCGGTCGCCTGCATCGCCAAGCCCTGGAACAATAAAACCTTTTTCGTTAAGTTTTTCGTCCAGTGCCCCAAGAACAATGGTCACGTCGCGACCTTGGGTCGCTTTCTCAATTGCCGCGAGACCCTCAGGGGCCCCCAGTAGGCACACCGCAGTGACCTCGGTTGCGCCCTTGTCGAAGATGAAATTAATGGCCTGCAACAGTGAGCCACCGGTGGCCAACATAGGGTCCAGGATGAAGCACTGACGGTCGGCAAGGTCTTCGGGCAGGCGTTCCGCGTACACACTGGGCTGCAGGGTTTCCTCATTGCGGACCATTCCAAGGAATCCCACCTCAGCGCTGGGAAGAAGTTGGACCATACCCTCCAGCATTCCCAAACCAGCTCGAAGAATAGGAACCACAACAGGTCGCGGTTCCGCAAGCTTGGTGCCGAGCATGGTGGTGACGGGTGTGTGAATCTCCTGTTCAGACACCCTGATGTTTCTGGTGGCCTCATACGCCAACAACGCCACGAGCTCGGAGGTCAAAGCGCGGAAGATTGGAGAGGGCGTGCTCTTGTCTCGAAGCAGGCTGAGCTTGTGGGAAATGAGCGGATGATCGGCGATATGAACCTGCATGGCCTAACCCTAGCCGAGCTAGGGTTAGGCCATGGCTGAGCATGAAGAGGCGATGGAGCGCCTAATTCAGGTGGCTCAGCACGCGCTGGAGACGGGCGACGTGCCGGTGGCGGCCGCGGTGATGGACCCCGAGGGCTTTGTCATTGCCACCGCCACTAATACCAAAGAACGCGACAGCGATCCGACCGCTCATGCTGAAATTCTCGCACTTCGCGCAGCAGGCAAGGCCCTAGGGCTGGCGAATCTCCAGGGCCACACGCTCATGGTGACCCTGGAGCCCTGCGTAATGTGTGCCGGTGCGATTACCCAGGCTCGGATTAGTCAACTGGTTTTTGGGGCGTGGGATGACAAAGCAGGTGCTGCGGGGAGCAAGCACGATTTAGTGCGCGATCGAACTTTGCCGCACCGCGTAGAGGAAGTCATCGGGGGCGTCCTGGAAGAACAGTGCTCGAGATTATTGACGGATTTCTTTTCCATCAGGAAGAGCTAGGCGGCGCCTCACCACAGCACAGCAATAGCTACGTTTGCCAGTGCTAACGCGCCGGAGACGTGGAGAAGAGGCAGCAGGGCCCGCTGGTTGCCGGTGGGGGACACTCCACGTTGGCGTACTCGGGCCTTCAGAGCAACAACAAAGATGGCCAAGGTCGCGACGAGTTTCACCCCAATTTTCAGGTAATTAAGGGACATTTCGTCGTCTGCGAGGCGCATTTCGGCCACGCCGGTCAGGGCGATTCCGGTCAACAGTTGAACGGTAGCTCCGGTCAGCACCCAGCCAAAGGCGTAGTTCGTGCGGGCGCGCATCTGGATAAAGAATGGTCCAAGAATCATGGCTAACCCCAAGAAGTGAGCGATCAGGGTGAGGCTGCGGGCCAATTCCACGGGAATCCTTAGTTAGTCGGACGCTCTAATAACAATAACGTCGGTGGCGGGATCTTCTCGGGAAGGATCCCTCGCAAGTTCAGGCTCGATATAGATTTCCACCGTGTCACCGACAATCTCCCGCACCCGTCTTTTGGTGTCGTCGAGGGCTTTCGAGAGGACATAGACGGGGAGCGAATCGCTCATTTGAACGGTGGCGGCAATCACCGGGTGACCATCGGGCTCGCTGGTCACCGAGAGGCGAAGCACCGCCTGTGCATCAGGGCCCTCCATGAGGGCGCCAAGAATAGGCTCTCGCTCGGGAAGCGGTTCGTGAGAAATTTTCTTGCCCACCGTGGCTCCTGTCATCACGCATCTTCGCTGGCAACATCTCCAATCTACACTGGCACTATGACCCGATCACTTCCTCACATTGCGTTCATTGGTGCCGGAAACATGGGTGGCGCCATAGTCTCGGGGCTTGTCGGCGGCGAACAGCACGCGGCAGGCATCCGTGCCACCACGCGAACCGCCGCGTCTGCCCGGGCGTTAGGGGCCCACGGGATTGATGCCAAAGCCCTTGAAGCAGACCCCAACGCCAATGTCTGGGCGGTAGCGGAGGCCGACATGATCGTTCTGGGCGTCAAGCCTTACCAAATTCTCGAGGTGCTAACCGAGATTGCCGGCCGGGCAAAGGCGGGAGCGACCATTGTGAGCGTTGCCGGTGGAATCACCATCGCATCGATGGAAGAGCGCTGGCCAGGCGCCGTGGTGAGGTGTATGCCCAACACACCCTCGCAGGTGGGCAAGGGTGTTGCCGGGGTGAGCCGAGGGAGTCGGGTGAGTGATGATCAAGTCGCTGATGTTGAAGCTCTTTTTGCCACCGTCGGCGACGTCATCACGATTGATGAGTCCTCTCTTAACGCACTGAGCTCCCTGTCAGGCTCGGGCCCTGCCTATGTGTATTTCTTCATGGAGCGCTTTATGGACATCGCCCACGAGTACGGTTTCACGCCGGCTCAGGCTCGCACCATGGTTACGGGCACCTTTGCCGGGGCGCTGGACCTTCTCGAAGCGACGCAGAAAGATCCCGGTCAGCTCCGTGAAGAAGTCACCAGCCCGAAAGGTTCCACCTACGAAGCACTCAGGGTTTTTGAGGAAGCTGATATCGGAGCCATTATCCGCAAAGCTACGCAGGCGGCTATCACACGGTCGGACGAAATGGCGAGCGAGTAGCTATTTTTCTAGGGCCGCAAAGGCTTCGATGTCTTCGTTGGTACCCGACACGATAATCAAGTCGTGATTGGTGACGACTGTTTTTTCGGTTGCATACGTAAAAGGCTTACCCGGTGATTTGACTCCCACCACGGTGATGTGGTGTTTGGAGCGAACTTTGGAATCCTCGAGTGACAGTCCTCGAATGGGCTTGGGCGGATACATCTTGACCAACGCAAAGTTGTCATCGAATCGAATGAAGTCGATCATTCGCCCCGACACGAGGTGAGCAACTCGCTCTCCGGCCTCACGCTCGGGGTAAATCACGCGGTGGGCACCAATGCGGGTCAGGATCTTTCCATGGGACTCGCTAATGGCTTTGGCCCAAATCTGTGGCACTTTGAGATCCACCAGGTTCGTGGTGATGAGGACACTTGCCTCGATGGAAGATCCGGTGGCGACAACAGCCACAGGAAAATCGGCCGCACCAATTTGCTGCAGGGCACTCATATTTCGAGCATCCAGCACGGCGGTGTGCCGCACGCGCTCGGACCATTTCTGGACGAGGGCGGGGTCTTCGTCGACGGCAAGCACGTCTCTGCCGAGTTTGTCGAGTTCGCCCGCGGTGGCAGCGCCAAAGCGGCCTAGTCCAATAACGAGGACTGGTGCATCATGGGGAATTTTCTCAACCAACGATTGGCCTTTCTTTTGCCCGGCGATAAATCGTCTGCCGGTGGGTTCCACTCAAAGCAGTAGCCAGCGTCACTGTACCAACACGACCCAACAGCATGGTGGCCGAGAGGATGAACTTTGCGGATTCGGGCAAATCTGAGGTGGTGAATCCCGCCGTCAAACCGCAGGTGGCAAAGGCGGAAATCACATCAAAGAGCACCCGATCTAGGGGCGCATCGGTCACGCGCAGCAGGGCGATGGTCGAAATCGCCACGATGCTTGCCCCCCACAACACCACGCTGACAGCCAGACGAACGGTGTCGGAGGGAATGCGACGCTCATACACAACGATGTCCTGGTTGCCGCGAGATTCTGCGAAAGCGGCGAGAAAAAGAATAGCCAGGGTGGTCACTTTGATGCCTCCTGCGGTCGAGGCGGACCCACCTCCCACGAACATCAACATGTCCAACACCAACAAGGTGGCGCTACCGAATTCGGAGGTATCGACGGTGGAGAATCCGCCAGAGCGGGCCATCATCGAGCTAAAGAGGGCCGTCATGCCTCGCGCGCCGGCGGGCTGTGAACCGAGGGTGTCCTGGTTTGACCATTCCAACGCACCGATTGCCAGGGCTCCGACAACCAACAGCACAGTGGTCGTAACCAGGGTCAAACGGGCGTGCATTCCCAGGCGGGCGTGATCCCACGTGCGCCGCTGACGGCGCATGCGCGCCGTTCGGATGGCCCGAGAAATTGCATAAATTACCGGGAAACCTATGCTCCCTAGGAAGACTCCCACCCCGATGGTGAAGATCATGAGGGGGTCCTGTACGAAGGGTGTAAGCCCGTCGACGAGAGGAACAAAACCCGTGTTGGTGAAGGCAGATGCCGCGAGGTAACCGCCCTGCCATGCGGCAGTGACAGGGTCAAGGCCCCAAGCAATTAGTCGGGGAATAATGATGGCCGCAAGAGCGAGCTCGATCGCGATCACACTGATGAACACTGTCTTTAGCAGGCCCTTCACATCGCCTAGGCGCATGCCATATCCCTCTGAAGTTTCGCGTTCATGGAGGCGAGAGGGGTCGACATCGCCGGCCATCATCTTGCGCACCGAGAGGCCCAGGCGCTTGGAGGCAATCACGGCGAGGAGGGTGGCAAGTGTCATGACGCCGATTCCGCCGACCTGCAGGGCAACAAAAACAATGGTGTGACCCACGCCAGACCAGTGGGTTGCCATGTCCACGGTGGTCAGCCCGGTTACACAAATCGCGGAGGTGGCGGTGAAGAGCGCGTCAGCGAGAGGCGTTGCCTCTCCGCTCGCGGAGGCAAAGGGCATCATCAGCAAACCGGTCGTAACGCCGACGAGAAAAATGAAAATGGCGACCGTTGTCGTTGCTGCCTGACCGCCGAGAAGAGCCTGGAGGCGATACGCAATGCCTCGGATGCCGTTGGGAACGGAGTGGGCAAGTCCCGGGATACCCATCAAGCGTTCGCTTCGAGACCGCTTGACGCGACGCTTGAGGTTGGTAAGCCACGAGGACACCTTCGCCTACTCGCTTCCTGGCTGCCAGGAGGACAACCGCCAGCCATGGTACTCCTCCCCGGGGCGAAGTACGATTGAAACCATGGCAGACGTATTTGATGTGGTGGCAGACCCGACTAGGCGCGACATTGTGCGGTTGCTTCATGACCACCCAGGTTCTGGCGAAATGAGTGTGGGTGAGTTGGTGGAGGCTTTGGGTATCACCCAGCCCACCGTTTCCAAGCACCTCAAGGTTCTGCGAGAAGCGGGGCTTGTCGGAGTTCGCGAAGACGGTCAGCACCGCTACTACCGGTTTGAGGCAGGTGCGTTGGCAGATCTGAGCATGTGGATGAGCGAGGTTGGCCAGCGACCGTCACAGCCTCGGGTTTCCCCCTATGTGGATCTCACTTTTGCAGGTCGAGCACTGGGGGGCATTCTTCGTGACGCCAGCGATCGGGTGTCTGCAGTGTGGGGAAAGCTGCAGGGATAACCCTTTACAAGCTACGGACCGGCATTTAGTGTGGGAAGGTGGCCACCTGGCCACACCTCCCTAACATCATCGGCCGGATGAATCAGACATTTGCAGAGATCCGCTTTCTCACCGTCGGTGAGGTAGCTCAGATGATGCGCGTGTCAACGATGACCGTCTATCGGATGGTCCACTCGGGTGACATTCCAGCAATTCGGTTTGGACGCTCCTTCCGCATCCCTGAATCGGTGGTGCTTGAGATGGCGCAGGAGTCTGTGGTGTCAGACAAATTCGACCAGGTCGGATAGCGCCCAGCCTCTGCGCTAGAGTGGGGAAGTTGTCCAGACGGACAACGACCTATTCCCAAGCTTTATAAGGAAACTTAATGGGCTCCGTTATCAAAAAGCGTCGCAAGCGTATGGCGAAGAAGAAGCACCGCAAGTTGCTTCGCAAAACCCGCCACCAGCGTCGCAACAAGAAGTAGCTCGCTGAGCGAATGCGCTGGTCCCGCTAGTCGTGACCAGCGCTTTTCTCTGCCCTCTTGGTCCGTGAGGCCTGGTATCTTTTAGACCCTTCCGGCCACACAATGGGCCAGGCATTGTCGGTGGCATGTTTCAAAAGGCCCGCGTCGGGATTGACGGCAACCGGGTGCCCGACGAGGCCCAGCAGAGGAAGATCCGCGACGGAATCCGAGTAGGCGTAACACTCGTTAAGGTCTGCCCCGAGCTTCGTGGCGAAGGCGACAGCTTTTTCTTCTTTCAGCGGGCCATGGAGTAGTTCGCCGTCAATTTCTCCGGTGAACTTTCCGTCGCTTTCGATCAACGTGGTGCCGAACGCACCTGCCAGGCGCAAGTCCCGCGCCATGACGGACGCGAGACCCTGGGGGCTCGCGGTGAGAAGCCAGACTTGGTGACCCCGGTCCTGGTGGTCGCGGAGTTGTTGGAGGACTTTGGGGAAAATTTTCGGCGCGATAGACCGGCGCCAGGCGACCTCTGCGATGCGATCGAATTCCGCCACCGAATGTCCTGCGACTAACGCCTGAGAACGTTCTCTTGTGGATGTTATGCGCGCGGGGCTTTCCCCTTTTTTGATGAACGCCCGCTGATGAAACAGCGCGGGGATGACGTGGCGCCACTTGATGTAGCCGGATTTCCAGGCTTCGATGGCAAACATGAAAATTGTTGCGCCTCTGATCAAAGTGTTATCAACGTCGACAAAAACAAGCACAGGAGTTTCTGTGCTTGTGGGAAGTTTTTTCTCCTGAACCATTGGACACTCAGCATAGGCTGAGTACATGAACCAGGTCGCCATCACCGTGATTGGAAGAGATGCTTGTCATCTCTGTGATGAGGCGTTGCCCATTGTCGAGGAAGTTGTTGCAGCCTTTTCCAATGTCAGCCTCGGGAAGGCGAAGGTGGTGGATCAGCCAGGCTGGCTCGAGCTGTATTCGGACAAAGTTCCGGTGGTCTTGATTGACTCGGTCGAACATTGTCACTGGCACGTTCAGTACGAAGCCCTCCGCGAAGCGGTGCTGCGCGCTGGGGGTCTTCTGTTAGCTCAGGATTAGGGGTAGAACTGTAGTTATGTCCTCGACGAGAACCCCAGACCCCACTCCCGGTTGGCTCTCCGATGAAGAGTTAGCCGAGATAAGGCACAGATTGCCCCTGCTCTATGTCGAGGCAGTCCCGGTTCGACTGGATGGAATGGGTGAGGTTACCGAAGTTGGTTTGCTCTTGCGTGTCTCTAACGAGGGCGCTATCACCCGTGCACTTGTGTCGGGTCGAGTGATGTTTGGCGAAACTTTGCGGGATGCGCTCTATCGCCATCTGGAAAAAGATTTAGGCCCCATGGCCTTCCCTCAGTTGCCACCCTCGCCAACGCCCGCGCACATTGCCGAGTATTTCCCTTTCCCCGGTTCCAAGTATCAGGACTCTCGCCAGCACGCGGTGTCGTTAGTGTTTGTGGTCCCCGTCACGGGGACGTGTGAACCGCGTCAAGACGCACTCGATATGACTTGGATGACCCCGGCTGAGGCAACCGCCTCCGAGGTCCTCTCCGAAATGGAGGGTGGTCGCGGGTCCCTGGTGAAAGCAGCGCTAGCCAGTGTGGGAGCGCTGCCCTAGCGTTTTCCGATGGCGACGATGTCAATTACCTCGACCGATAGTCCGTCGCGGCCAGTCTGCTGGCGGGGCCAGTTCTCCACGGAGAGTTCGGCCAGGTGAGGCGAGAGGACTCTTCGCAGTTCCGCTTCGTGGAACAATCGATCCTCGGGGGGCCGGCGAAGCCCGGCGTGGAGATCCAGGATGCTGTGACCGACAATGACAAGTTGGCCACCCGGAGCTACGGCTGCTGCCATCGCGCTCCAGAGCGCGTGGCGTTCGGGCGCTAGGAAGTGACCAAAAAAGCTGAGGACGAGGTCATATTTTTCTGAAGGGGATGGCAACTCTTCGCGTGCCGCATCGAGAGCAATCCAGCGGATACTTCGTGGGAGGTGATTCTGGGTCACGGTTTCTTGCCTCCTGCTCTCGCCGCGCACCAAGCCTTCGACCGAAATATCCGTCGCCGTCACAGCCCAGCCCCGCCCTGCGAGCCAGAGGGCGTCACCACCTTCTCCTGCCCCCACATCCAGAGCCCTCCCAGGGGTGAGATCCGAGGCGATTGCCTCGAGAGCTTGGTTCACCTTGCCGCTCCACATCTTCGTCGTGCGATACCGCGCATCCCATGACGCGCCGGATTCTGATCGCCAGGACGCAGCGAGCTTTCGCATGGTGCGGTGGCGCCACCACCAGAACAATCGAAAACCGACCCAGAGAAGGGGCGTGAGAGCTCCGGCACGAAATTCAAGCTCGTCAGTGAGCTGTGTGGGCCCCACCCCCGTGGGGGACACCGTCATGGTGTGTTGGAAAGAGTTCACCGCTCCGAGGGCGCCGCTGATCCCACGACCCTCATCCCGAAAGGTTTTCGTCATTGCCTCTTCGCTGGTCCGAGGGTTAATTTCCTGGGTCCCCATAGGGAGAAATCCCAGGGCGAGAGCTTTCACAAGGTAGCTTTCACCGCTGACCCAGGCTGCAGGAAAGACCCCAGGTCTGACGGGGCGGAAAGAAAGAAAAGGCCGAGAGACCTGCTGAAAGACCTCGGGGTTATTGAGGGCGTTCCATGCCTCACTAACGGAGCAGCCAAGCGTTGTGGTGAGAAAGATTTTCATATCTCCCAGCTTGCCCTACCCCGCCTAATCTTCAGCTTGGAAAGCTAGCCTGATTTCATGAAAGCTGTCCTCGACGGGCTTGTCCTTGCCGGTGCACCAGAGGCCGATCTGGCGAAGATCGAAGGAAACTGGTATTTCCCACCTGCCTCGGTCAACTTTCCTTTCTTGGAAGAAAGCCCCACCGCATATCACTGCCCGTGGAAGGGGGACTGTACCTATTTCACGATCACGGTGAACGGCGCTGCGTTCCAGGACCGGGCCTTTGCGTATCGGAATCTCCGACCCGGTGCTGTCGAACGGGTGGGACACGATTTTGCCGGCTACGTCTGTTTCTGGAAGGACGTCTCAGTCGAGTAGGTCGCTCGAACCGACCACACAATCAGGTGGGTTTTATCAAAGCGGGGATTGCACTGTGCGCAGGAGGTAGGTTTTCCTGGTTTTCTGAAACGAATTATCTCGTGGCCACTGGGGCAACGACCAAGCCACTTCGCTCGATCGGTGGCGGGTGCTTGATGGTGGGTGCGACCTCCGGTGTAGCCGATGCGTGCGGCGATGGTGCGCCATTTTGTTCCGTGCCCTTCGCGAGACCCCGCGAGCGCGTGAGCGATTTCGTGCAGAATTACCTGCTCCACATCGTCATCGCTGGCCTTGTCGCTGAGGTGCCGAGACAGCGTGATGCGTTTGGTCCTGTGGTCACACTGACCAAACCGGGTGGTGGCGCGATCCCATTCGAATCGCCACTCAGAAAGCAATCCATGGGTTGCCAGGAGGGATTCCGCCCTGTTCTCAACCCATTTCAATTCCGACATCGCTCCAGGTTAGTCAGGGGCGAACCTCGAGGGAGCTCGTTATCCCCACCCCAGGAAAAATCAAAAAGTTGGGTGGACAAACAGCCTTCACACGGTATATCGTTAGAGGTTGCTTCCCTGACTTCCCTTATCTTCATATTGCGGTCGATAAGAGAGCCCCGAGTATAACGGCGGGGTGAACTCATTGTGCTGAGTTCCAGGCGTTGCTTCTATCCGGTTTGGTCACCCACAATGAGGCTCTTTTGTGAGCCCTGGAGGTAATTGCTCTTGGCTGCTGCGCGTCCCGCAACCACCACTCCCACGAACGGCCGAGTCGCCCAGCGACTCACGTTTGCCAAAATCTCCGACACCGTCGACGTGCCCGATCTGCTTGCCTTGCAGACCGAGAGCTTCGAGTGGCTCGTCGGCGCCCCCGCATGGAAGGCAAGGGTCAAGGCAACGAAAGCTGCCGGCGAGACCGTTGTCACCGAGCGCAGTGGCCTAACAGAAATCTTCGAAGAGATTTCTCCCATCGAGGATTCGGGCGAGACGATGCAACTGTCGTTCCAAAACCCCTACCTCGAAGAAGAGAAGTATTCGCTGGATGAGTGTAAAGAGCGCGGCAAGACTTACGCAGCACCGCTGTATGTCGAAGCTGAGTTCATGAACCACTTGACCGGTGAAATCAAAACCCAGACCGTCTTCATGGGTGACTTTCCCCTGATGACCGAAAAGGGAACCTTCATCATCAACGGCACCGAGCGTGTTGTGGTGTCTCAGCTGGTGCGAAGCCCTGGTGTTTATTTCGACACCTCGCTCGACAAGGTGAGCGACAAAGAAATTCACTCTGTCCGCGTGATTCCTAGCCGCGGTGCATGGTTGGAGTTTGAGGTCGACAAGCGCGACCAGGTCGGCGTGCGAATTGACCGCAAGCGCAAGCAGTCCGTCACCGTCTTCCTGAAGGCATTGGGTCTGACCTCCGAAGACATCGCGAAGCATTTCGCTGGGTTCACCTCGATCTTGGAAGCCCTGGAGAAGGACACCATTCTTACCAAGGAAGAAGCTCTCAAAGACATCTACCGCAAGCTGCGTCCGGGCGAGCAGGTAGCTGCTGAAGCAGCACGTCTGTTGCTCGATAACTTCTACTTCAACCCCAAGCGTTATGACCTGGCCAAGGTCGGTCGTTACAAGATCAACCGCAAGCTGGGTCTTGAGCAGCCTTTGAAGAACTCTGTTCTGACGGTTGAGGACATTATTGCGACCATCAAGTATTTGGTGGCCCTTCACGATGGACGCACCCACATCGAAGGAACCCGCGCGGGCAAAAAGGTCGACATCCGTATTGATGTTGATGACATTGACCACTTCGGTAACCGTCGCATTCGTGCCGTGGGCGAGCTCATTCAGAACCAGGTCCGCACGGGGCTTTCCCGGATGGAGCGCGTGGTTCGCGAGCGCATGACGACTCAGGACATCGAGGCAATCACGCCGCAGACCCTGATCAACGTTCGTCCCGTCGTTGCTGCGATCAAGGAGTTCTTTGGCACAAGCCAGCTCTCGCAGTTCATGGACCAGAACAACCCTCTTTCAGGTCTGACTCACAAGCGTCGTCTCTCGGCACTGGGCCCCGGCGGTCTGAGCCGTGAGCGTGCCGGCGTTGAGGTCCGTGACGTTCACCCTTCGCACTACGGCCGCATGTGTCCCATCGAAACCCCTGAAGGCCCGAACATTGGTCTGATTGGTTCCCTCGCGTCGTTTGCGCGTATCAACGCGTTTGGGTTCATTGAGACTCCGTATCGACGCGTGTCCAAGGGCAAGGTCGGTAAGGCAATTGACTACTTGACCGCCAACGACGAGGACGAATTCGTTGTGGCGCAGGCCGGTACCCCGTTGAATGCTGACGGAACCTTCGCGGTGGACCGCGTTCTGGTCCGTAAGAAGGGTGGAGAGGTTGAACTGGTTGGCCCAGAAACGGTCGACTACGTAGATGTTTCGCCCCGTCAGATGGTTTCTGTTGCTACCTCGCTGATTCCGTTCCTCGAGCACGACGATGCGAACCGTGCCCTCATGGGTGCGAACATGCAGCGTCAAGCAGTGCCCCTGTTGCGCTCCGAGTCCCCGTTGGTGGGAACCGGCATGGAGTCCTTCGCGGCGGTTGACGCTGGCGACGTGATTACGGCCTTGGCACCCGGTGTTGTCACCGAGGTGTCTGCTGACTTCGCTGTAGTCAAGCAGGACAAGGGTGGAACGAAGACCTACATCTTGCGGAAGTTCGATCGCTCCAACCAGGGCACCAACTACAACCACCAGGTCCGCGTGAACGTGGGCGACAAGGTTGTCGAAGGCTCGGTTATTGCTGATGGCCCCGCCACCGAAGACGGCGAATTGGCATTGGGCAAGAATCTGCTCGTGGCATTCATGTCATGGGAGGGCTACAACTTCGAAGACGCGATTATCCTTTCCCAGAACCTGGTCAAGGACGACACCCTCTCTTCGATTCATATCGAAGAGTATGAAGTTGACGCCCGCGACACCAAGCTTGGCAAGGAAGAGATCACCCGCGATCTCCCCAATGTGGGACCGGAAATGCTTGCGAACTTGGACGAGCGAGGCATCATTCGTATTGGTGCCGAGGTTCGCCCCGGCGACATCCTCGTGGGTAAGGTCACTCCCAAGGGCGAGACGGAACTCAGTGCGGAAGAGCGTTTGCTCCGAGCCATCTTCAACGAGAAGAGCCGCGAGGTTCGCGACACTTCTCTGAAGGTTCCCCACGGCGAGCAAGGCACCATCATTGGTGTCAAGGTCTTTGACGCGGTTGATGGTGATGATGAACTGGGCTCTGGTGTGAACCAGCGCGTGGTTGTCTACATCGCACAGAAGCGCAAAATTTCTGAGGGTGACAAGCTTGCCGGTCGTCACGGGAACAAGGGTGTTATCGCCAGGATTCTTCCCGTCGAAGACATGCCTTTCCTGGAAGACGGCTCTCCCGTCGATATCATCTTGAACCCCTTGGGTGTCCCCGGACGAATGAACTTCGGTCAGGTTTTGGAAATCCACCTCGGGTGGGCTGCCAAGCAGGGTTGGAAAGTCAGCGGAGACCCCGCATGGGCCAAGCGTTTGGCGACGGCAGCTAAGGAAGCCCTTCCTGGCACCAAGGTTGCGACCCCGGTGTTTGATGGTGCGAGCGAAGAAGAAATCGCGGGGCTTTTGGACTCGACCCTGGTGAACCGTGACGGAAACCGAATGGTTGGATCCTCAGGTAAAGCGAACCTCTTCGATGGTCGCTCTGGCGAACCCTTCCCCGCACCTGTGTCGGTGGGCTACATGTACATCTTGAAGCTTCACCACCTCATCGATGACAAGATCCACGCACGCTCCACAGGTCCCTACTCGATGATCACGCAGCAGCCTCTCGGGGGTAAAGCACAGTTTGGTGGCCAGCGCTTTGGTGAAATGGAAGTGTGGGCACTGGAGGCTTACGGCGCTTCCTACGCGCTGCAGGAACTGCTGACCATCAAGTCCGATGACATCCTCGGCCGCGTGAAGGTCTACGAAGCCATCGTCAAGGGTGAAAACATCCAGGAGCCCGGTATTCCCGAAAGCTTCAAGGTGCTGATGAAAGAGATGCAGTCCCTGTGTCTCAATGTCGAGGTTCTCTCGGCAGACGGCCAAGTCGTCTCGCTGAAGGATTCTGATGACGAGCTCTACCGCGCAGCGGAGGAACTCGGTATCAACCTTTCGACCCGCTTCGAGTCTTCGTCCGTGGACGAAATCTAAGAATTCGACGACAGAAACTAACGAGAGAGATTAATCGTGCTGGAAGCAACAACATTTGACGCCCTGCGCATCGGCCTGGCCACTTCAGACAACATCCGTGGTTGGTCCCACGGTGAGGTCAAGAAGCCAGAGACCATCAACTACCGCACGCTCAAGCCTGAGAAGGATGGCCTCTTCGGTGAGCAGATCTTTGGACCCAGCCGTGACTGGGAGTGCGCGTGTGGAAAATACAAGCGCGTTCGCTTCAAGGGAATCGTCTGCGAGCGTTGTGGCGTTGAGGTCACCAAGTCCTCGGTGCGCCGCGAGCGCATGGGTCACATCGAGCTGGCGGCTCCCGTTACTCACATTTGGTACTTCAAGGGCGTCCCTTCCCGTCTGGGTTACCTCCTGGACATGGCACCCAAGGACCTCGAAAAGGTCATCTACTTCGCGGCCTACATGATCATTACGGTGGATGAGGATGCTCGCCACCGCGAAATGCCCGAGTTGGAAAAAGAACTCCGTCAAGAAATCAAGCAGCTGGAGAAGGAGCGCGACGCGCTCCTCGCCGACCGCATGAAGGAACTCGAGAATGCTTTGGCAGAGCTCGAGGCTGCGAATGCCAAGGCTGACCAAAAGCGTAAGACTGATGACGCCGGTAAGAAAGAACTTGGCGCCATTCGCAAGAACTTCGACGACAGCATTGCTCACCTTGAGCGCGTGTGGGATGACTTCCGTTCGTTGAAGGTTGGCGACCTGCGCGCTGAGGACGCTGTCTTCCAGGATCTTCAAGATCGTTATGGCATGTTCTTCACCGCCCACATGGGTGCGGAAGCAATTCGCCAGCGTTTGGAAGCTTTTGATCTCGCAGGAGAAGCAGAAAGCCTTCACGATGAAATCGCCAATGGCAAAGGCCAGCGCAAGATTCGTGCCATCAAGCGTTTGAAGGTTGTCAATGCCTTCTTGCAGACCGGTGGCTCACCTGCATCGATGGTGTTGGAGGTTGTCCCGGTAATTCCGCCGGAGCTCCGCCCCATGGTTCAGTTGGATGGTGGGCGCTTTGCGACCTCTGACCTGAACGACCTTTACCGTCGCGTGATCAACCGAAACAACCGTCTGCGCCGTCTGTTGGATCTCGGTGCACCAGAGATCATTGTCAACAACGAAAAGCGGATGCTCCAGGAAGCTGTGGATGCGCTCTTTGATAACGGCCGTCGTGGACGTCCGGTTACGGGAACGGGAAACCGTCCGCTCAAGAGCCTCTCCGACATGCTCAAGGGTAAGCAGGGTCGTTTCCGTCAGAACCTGCTCGGCAAGCGTGTGGACTACTCCGGACGTTCCGTTATCGTGGTTGGTCCTCAGCTGAGACTGCACCAGTGTGGTCTGCCCAAGATCATGGCACTCGAGCTCTTCAAGCCTTTCGTGATCAAGCGCCTGATGGATCTGGGTCACTCCAGCAACATCAAGAACGCGAAGCGTATGGTCGAGCGTTCACGCCCCGAGGTGTGGGATGTGCTGGAAGAAATCATTCGCGAGCGCCCGGTGTTGCTCAACCGCGCACCGACGCTTCACCGTTTGGGAATCCAGGCCTTTGAGCCACAACTGGTGGAAGGTAAAGCGATTCAGCTTCACCCTCTCGTCTGTGCTGCCTTCAACGCGGATTTCGATGGCGACCAGATGGCCGTTCACGTTCCTCTCTCCGTCGAGGCGCAGGCCGAAGCCCGCATTTTGATGCTGGCTTCGAACAACATCTTGAAGCCCTCTGATGGCCGCCCGGTCACCGTCCCCACACAGGACATGATTATCGGCCTGCACCACCTCACCACGGTGAAGGCTGGCGCGGAAGGCGAAGGCCGCGCGTTTAGCTCGGTTTCGGAAGCCATCATGGCCATGGATCAGCACACGTTGAGCCTGAACGCCAAGGTGAAGATTCGCATTACGGGCCTTCACTTGCCTGATGCCCCCAAGGGCTTTGTTCAGGGCAGCACTGCCATTCATGACACCACTCTCGGTAGCGCTCTCTTCAATGAGGCGTTGCCTGCGGATTACCCCTGGGTGTCCGGAGTTGCAGACAAGGGTTTGATTTCTTCCCTGGTCAATGACTTGGCTGAGCGCTACCCCAAGGTTGCCGTTGCGGAAACCCTGGACCGCGTCAAGGACGCAGGTTTCTACTGGGCTACGCGCTCGGGTGTGACCGTGGCGCTGAGTGATGTCTTGACCCCCAAGGGCAAGAAAGCCATCATCGCCAAGTACGAGAAGTTAGCCGCCAAGATTCAGTCCCAGTTCGAAAAGGGACTAATTTCTGACGTCGAGCGTCGCCGTGAGCTTGTCGAGGTGTGGAGTGCCGCCACGAAGGAAGTCAACGACGAAATGCGCGCTGCCTTCCCGGAGGACAACACCATCAACCGCATGGTCACCTCCGGTGCCCGTGGTAACTGGTTGCAGGTCGGAAACATCGCCGGTATGCGTGGATTGGTCTCCAACCCCCGCGGTGAAGTTATCGCCCGCCCGATTATCTCCAGCTACCGCGAAGGCCTCTCGGTAGCCGAATACTTCATCGCCACCCACGGTGCGCGTAAAGGTTTGGCTGACACGGCCCTTCGCACCGCTGACTCGGGATACCTCACCCGTCGTCTCGTCGATGTGGCACAGGACGTCATCATCCGTGAAGACAACTGTGGCACCAGCAAGGGAATCATTTTCCCCATCGCGACCAAGAACGCCGAGGGTGAATGGGTTCGCGCCGAAAACGTCGAGAACGAGGTGTATGCCCGTAACTTGGCCACTGATGCGACCACCGAAAAAGGCAAGGTTGTTGCGGAAGCAGGATCCGATGTTGGTGACGTCTTGATCAACGCCCTGGTTGCCGGTGGTGTGCGTGAAATCACGGTTCGCTCGGTCCTGGTGTGTGAGTCACTCCGCGGTGTGTGTGCTGCCTGTTACGGTCGCTCACTTGCCTCGGGTATCGCCGTCGACCTCGGGGAAGCAGTGGGAATTATCGCCGCTCAGTCGATTGGTGAACCCGGTACCCAGCTGACAATGCGCACCTTCCACACGGGTGGATCTGCTTCGGCAGATGACATCACCCAGGGTCTACCCCGGGTCACCGAGCTCTTCGAGGCTCGTAACCCCAAGGGTTCTAGCCCCATTGCGGAAGCTAACGGTCGCATCTCGATTGAGGAAACGGACACTCAGTACAAGATCACGATGACTCCGGATAACGGTGAGGAGCCTGTTCTCCACACCGTGTCCAAGCGCATGAGCATGCTCGTGGAAGATGGTCAAAGCATTCAGCTGGGCCAGCAGTACCACGAAGGCCCGCTTGATCCGAAGGAAGTTCTTCGCGTCAAGGGTGTGCGTGCGGTCCAGGAACACTTGGTCGATGGTGTGCAGGGCGTGTATGGCTCACAGGGTGTGCCCATCCACGACAAGCACATCGAGGTTATCGTGCGCCAGATGATGCGCAAGGTGACCGTGGTTGACCACGCAGAAACCACTTTGTTGCCTGGTGAACTCGTTGACCGTACCCGGTATAACTCGATCAACCGCGAAGCACTCGGGGAAGGCCGTAAGACGGCCTCCGCGCGTCAGGAAGTCATGGGTATCACCAAGGCATCACTGGCGACAGAGTCCTGGCTCTCGGCGGCCTCCTTCCAGGAGACCACTCGGGTGTTGACCGAAGCTGCCATGCAAGGAAAGAGCGATCCACTTGTCGGTCTCAAAGAGAACGTCATCATCGGAAAGCTCATCCCCGCAGGTACCGGTCTTGCCACCTACCGCGACGTCACCGTCGAGCCCACCGAGGAGGCACGCGCCGAGCACTACCCCGCACGCCTGTATGCCAGCGACCAGGATTTTGGCTCTGAGGACGACTTGTCTTTCGTGGACTTCGAGTCCTTCGCCGAACCTGACGATGCAAAAAAGGGTGCTGACGCAGAGTAGACATTTCACACCACGAAAGGGCCGGCATTGCTGGCCCTTTCGTCATTCTGGGGACAACTTTCCCCGAGAAATCTGAAGCTTTCTAGCCTGGGGTGATGCCCTTGCTCGCGCTCCTGGCCCTTCACGTCATCGTTGCTGCCTGGGGGATTCGACTCGCCGCAATTGATGCCGCCTATCACCGGCTGCCCGATCGTTTGACCGGGTCCCTCGCCATTGTTCTCGTTGTGTGGGCTGTGGTGTGGGGTGAGAGACCTTTGCTTATGGAAGCGTTTCAGGATTCAGCACTCACTACTGCGGCCTACGCGCTGTGCGCTGTCCTCCCCGCCAAACCGCTGGGCTGGGGAGATGTGAAGCTTCAGGCAAGCCTCGGGTTCTACACCTCATTGGTGTTCCCAGGGGGAGGCCTCATTCAGGCATCTCTTGCCTTTGTTTTGGGCGGAATGGGGGCTGGATGGCTACTCGTGCGGGGGAAGATTCGTGCGGATGAGGGCGTAGCCTTTGGACCTTTCATGGTGGCGGCGGCTTTTGTCACCATCGCGGCTGCAGAAAGTCTAAAAATCATTTGACCGCAGGCCCAAACGCCATTACTGTTGGAGTTTGTGTGCGCGATGGCACGTCCGTTTTTTGCGCCCGGTTCCGGGCGGACAAGACACGGGTCATCAACTCCACAACATTGGGTCCAGAGGTGAGTGCAGTGGCAACACAGCACCACCAACCCCCACGGCATACCAAGTGTTAGTCGCCTGGCGCATCTTGGTGAAGATGTCGCTAGGTGTTGGACAAAAACCACCACCTAGTAACCACCATCAATGAGCTGTCACCGTGCAGCACCAATAAGGAGTGAACTGTGCCAACGATTCAACAGTTGGTCCGTAAGGGACGCAAGCCTAAGGTTTCTAAGACCAAGACGCCTGCCCTGAAGGCCAATCCCCAACAGCGCGGCGTCTGCACGCGTGTGTACACCACGACACCCAAGAAGCCGAACTCGGCTTTGCGGAAGGTTGCTCGTGTGAAGCTTTCCAATGGTTCGGAAGTTACCGCCTACATCCCCGGCGAGGGCCACAACCTCCAGGAGCACTCCATGGTGCTGGTTCGTGGTGGTCGTGTGAAAGACCTCCCAGGTGTTCGATACAAAATTGTTCGCGGCGCACTGGATACTCAGGCCGTCAAGAACCGTAAGCAGGCTCGTAGCCTCTACGGCGCAAAGATGGAGAAGAAGTAATGCCACGTAAAGGTCCCGCTCCTAAGCGCCCCGTCGTCGCCGATCCCGTATACGGATCCCCCGTGGTGTCCCAGCTGGTCAACAAGATTCTTGTTGGCGGCAAAAAGGGTCTCGCCGAGCGCATCGTGTATGGCGCGCTCGAAGGCGTAAACACCAAAAGTGGCCAAGACCCCGTTGTCGCCCTTAAAAAGGCTCTGGACAACGTGCGTCCCACCTTGGAAGTTCGGTCACGTCGCGTGGGTGGTTCCACCTACCAGGTGCCCGTTGAGGTCAAGCCTCACCGTGCTAACACTCTCGCTTTGCGTTGGCTTTCCAGCTACGCGAAGGACCGTCGTGAAAAGACGATGACCGAGCGTTTGACAAATGAAATCTTGGATGCTTCCAACGGCCTCGGTGCCGCGGTGAAGCGCCGTGAAGACACCCACAAGATGGCAGAAGCCAACAAGGCTTTCGCTCACTACCGCTGGTAGACCAAAACATCCCCTAACCCCCAAACTCGGAGGAACACTGTGGCACAGGACGTGCTAACTGACCTGAACAAGGTCCGCAACATCGGCATCATGGCGCACATCGATGCGGGAAAGACCACGACGACAGAGCGCATTCTGTTTTACACGGGTATTTCCCACAAAATCGGTGAAGTCCACGATGGCGCAGCCACAATGGACTGGATGGCACAAGAGCAAGAGCGCGGCATCACCATCACCTCTGCGGCGACGACGTGTTTCTGGGATAACCACCAGATCAACATCATCGATACCCCAGGCCACGTGGACTTCACCGTCGAGGTGGAGCGCAGCCTTCGCGTTCTCGATGGTGCCGTTGCGGTGTTTGACGGTAAAGAGGGTGTGGAGCCACAGTCGGAAACAGTGTGGCGTCAGGCTGACAAGTACAACGTTCCTCGCATTTGCTTTGTGAACAAGATGGACAAGCTCGGTGCAGATTTTTACTACACGATTGACACGATCATCAAGCGCCTTGGTGCGAAGCCTTTGGTCATTCAGTTGCCCATTGGTTTCGAAAGCACTTTCACTGGCGTCGTTGACCTCATCGAGATGAACTCCATGGTGTGGCCTGGTGACTCCAAGGGTGATGTGACCTTGGGTGCTGAGTACGAAACCCAGCCCATCCCCGCGGACTTGCAAGCAAAAGCCGAAGAGTACCGCGCAGCGCTGGTTGAAGCCGTGGCTGAATCCAGTGATGAACTTCTGGAGAAGTTCCTCGCGGGTGAAGAGATTTCGATTCCCGAGCTCAAAGCAGGAATTCGTTCGATGACCATCGCTGGCGACGCGTACCCCGTGTTGTGTGGCTCGTCCTTCAAGAACCGTGGCGTGCAGCCCATGCTCGACGCCGTTGTTGACTACCTTCCTTCGCCTCTGGATGTTCCAGCAGTGGAAGGGCATGATGTGCGGGATGCAGAGAAGATTGTTCTTCGCAAGCCAGAATCTGGCGAGCCCTTCTCGGCACTAGCGTTCAAGGTTGCGGTTCACCCCTTCTTTGGTCGCCTCACCTACATTCGCGTCTACTCCGGTGGTATCGACTCTGGTGCACAGGTGATTAACTCCACCAAGGACAAGAAGGAGCGCATCGGAAAGATCTTCCAGATGCACGCCAACAAGGAAAACCCGGTCGAAAAGGTGTCCGCAGGGCACATTTACGCCGTGATTGGTTTGAAGGACACCACTACCGGTGACACCCTGTGTGATCCCGGTAGCCCCGTGGTTCTGGAATCTATGACCTTCCCAGAGCCTGTTATCGAGGTCGCGATTGAGCCCAAGACCAAGGCTGACCAGGAGAAGCTCTCCTTGGCCATCCAGAAGCTGGCTGAAGAAGACCCCACTTTCCGCACTGAGCAGAACGTGGAAACAGGCCAGACCGTCATCAAGGGCATGGGTGAGCTTCACCTCGACATCTTGGTCGACCGGATGAAGCGTGAATTCAATGTGGAAGCCAACGTGGGTAAGCCTCAGGTTGCCTACCGCGAGACGATCCGTAAGACAATCGACAAGATTGATTACACCCACAAGAAGCAAACGGGTGGAAGCGGACAGTTCGCCAAGGTACAGATTTCGCTCGAGCCTCTTGAGGTGACGGGTGAAACCATGTACGAATTTGATAACAAAGTTACCGGTGGACGTATCCCTAGGGAATACATTCCTTCCGTGGATGCAGGAATTCAGGACGCCATGCAGGTGGGCGTTCTGGCGGGCTACCCAACCGTGGGTGTCAAAGCGACACTCCTGGATGGGCAGTTCCACGACGTCGACTCTTCGGAGATGGCGTTCAAAATCGCTGGATCGATGGTCTTTAAAGAGGCCGCGAGAAAAGCACAACCTGTCTTGCTCGAGCCGTTGATGGCCGTCGAGGTGCGTACCCCCGAGGAATACATGGGGGACGTCATCGGTGACCTAAACTCTAGGCGCGGGCAAATACAGAGCATGGAGGACGCAACGGGCGTAAAAGTCATTAGCGCACTCGTGCCACTCTCGGAGATGTTTGGATATGTAGGTGACTTGAGGTCGAAGACTTCCGGTCGCGCAATGTATTCGATGACTTTCGAGACGTACGCTGAAGTCCCGAAGGCTGTGGCCGACGAGATTATTCAGAAGGGCAAGGGCGACTAAGCCCGAAGAATAGGCTCGCAAGGCCTACAACAAGACAAGTAACCAAGTGTCTGACCTGCAAGGGTCAGACCAACAGTCCCGAGGAGGACCATAGTGGCTAAGGCCAAGTTCGAGCGGACCAAACCGCACGTCAATATCGGTACGATCGGTCACGTCGACCACGGCAAGACCACTCTTACCGCTGCTATTTCCAAGGTGCTCGCAGATCGCCACCCTTCAGCTGTCAACGTGATGCGTGACTTCGCATCCATTGACTCTGCTCCTGAAGAGCGTCAACGCGGTATCACCATCAACATCTCCCACGTGGAGTATGAAACCGACAAGCGTCACTACGCACACGTCGATGCCCCCGGCCACGCCGACTACATCAAGAACATGATCACCGGTGCTGCACAGATGGACGGCGCAATCCTCGTGGTTGCCGCTACCGATGGCCCGATGGCTCAGACTCGCGAGCACGTTCTTCTTGCCAAGCAGGTGGGTGTTCCTTATCTCTTGGTCGCGCTGAACAAGTCCGACATGGTTGATGACGAGGAGATCCTTGAACTCGTCGAAATCGAGGTTCGCGAATTGCTCTCTGCTCAGGGTTTCGATGGCGACAACGCCCCCGTGATCCGCGTTTCCGGTCTGAAAGCCCTCGAGGGTGACGCAGCCTGGGGCGACAAGATCATGGAGCTCATGGATGCCGTTGACAACAACGTTCCTGACCCCGTGCGCGACAAGGACAAGCCGTTCTTGATGCCCGTTGAGGACGTCTTCACCATCACTGGTCGTGGAACGGTTGTTACCGGTCGCGCCGAGCGTGGAACTCTGAAGATCAACTCTGACGTGGAAATCGTGGGTATTCGTGACACACAGAAGACCACCGTCACCGGTATCGAGATGTTCCACAAGCAGTTGGATGAAGCATGGGCCGGCGAGAACTGTGGTCTTTTGCTTCGTGGCACCAAGCGTGAAGATGTCGAGCGTGGACAGGTGGTTGTTGCCCCCGGTTCCGTGACTCCTCACACTGACTTCGAAGGCACCGCCTACATCCTGGGTAAGGATGAGGGCGGACGTCACAACCCGTTCTACACCAACTACCGTCCTCAGTTCTACTTCCGTACAACTGACGTGACCGGTGTTATTTCGTTGCCCGAGGGCACCGAAATGGTGATGCCCGGCGACACCACTGACATGACCGTTGCGCTGATTCAGCCCATCGCCATGGAAGAGGGCCTCAGCTTCGCCATCCGTGAGGGTGGCCGCACTGTGGGCGCCGGAACGGTGACCAAAATCGTCAAGTAGTTCCTTTCAGCAAAGGGCCCGGAGGAGACTCCGGGCCCTTTGTCTCTTAACTTTCCTGCAATAAGGTACAACTTTGAGTAATTCAGTCCGCGATATTGCCCCCGACGTACTGCGCGGTTTTGCGCTCTGGGGAATCATTCTCGTGAATGTTGCCTACTTCTCTCCCTCGGTTGATTCAGGTGTCACCGCGGAAGCCCTCGCGGGAACCGGTGATGCGCTCGCAGCCTTCCTCGTCTTTGTGCTCGCCCAGGGGAAGTTTTACCTGATCTTTTCCTTCTTGTTTGGTTACAGTGCGGACTACGTGTTGGGCAACGAGCAAACAGGGAAAACTCGCTGGGTAACGCGTTCCCTCGGGCTCGTGGTCTTGGGCCTGGCGCATGCCAGCCTGTTGTTTGTCGGCGACATTCTGTTTCTCTACGGACTCTTGGGGCTTCTTCTCCTAGCCTTTTACGGGTGCAACCGCAAAACTATAGTTGGGTGGATGGCCTGGATTTATGGCGTCTTCGCCACCGTATTGGTGGCGCTTGTTGCCCTAACTTGGCTGGGAGAGAGTCGGGGCTTCGCCGACAACGTCGGACCGACCGTTGCCGGCCAGGCATACAACGAAGCAATGATGGCGGGCGGTTTTGTCGACGCCATTTCTGCTCGCTGGGGCTTCTGGACCAGCGAAGCGATCTTCCTGGTGTTCTTCCAGGGAGCACTGACATTCGTCGCGTTTTTAGCCGGAGTCCTGGCCTCCCGAGCACAAGCACTCTCCGCAGGAGGAATCTCAACGGCCGCACTCCGCCAGCTCATTATCTGGGGTTGGGGTCTGGGGCTAGGACTCCAGCTCCTTTTCGGTGGGCTGTGGATCGGCAACGCGCTGTCTGAGTCCCCGGCAGCGACTCCCGAGTTGGTGGGGGTTTTTGGGAGTTTCCTCACCGCACCGCTGCTGAGCGCCGGTTACGTGGGCACCCTTCTGTGGTTGATCAGACGCCGCCCCACATTGTTTTCGTGGCTTGGCGCGATGGGGCGGATGTCACTGACGGTGTATCTGTCGCAATCAGTACTGTTGAGCTTCATTTTCAGCCCGTGGGGACTGGGTTTGTACCAGCAAACGCCGTATTGGGTGGCTGTGTTGATCAGCGCTGGCGTCACGGTGCTTCTCGCGCTGTTTGCGAGGGTTGTGCTCTCCCGATTTAGTCAGGGGCCCATGGAAAGGCTGCTCACGGCCTGGTCGAAAACTTTCCTCAGGAAACCTCGGTAATCCGCAAAAAAATCCGACACGCCCGGGTTGCGCGAATGCTCAGCCTGTGGGATAGTTTCCAAGGTTCAACACGTCAAACACTTGTGTTTGGCTCACTGCCAGGTTGTGCATAGGTTCGCTCTCGCGAATTCCCCTAGGCCGCAGGCAGCAGAACACAACGTCATCGATATCCCCTCCCTCGGAGAGATCCTTTGGAGCGGAGTGCGCCCCTGGCGCATCGAAGTGTGTTGACAGAAAAATAGTGGTGTGTGCAAAAAGGTACGAAAGTGCCTGATTGCCCTTGAAGCGCAAAACGAGAGTCTTGTGCGAGTAAGAGAAAGAGATAATCATGGCGGGACAAAAAATCCGCATCCGACTGAAGTCGTATGACCACGCAGGTCTCGACATTTCAGCCAAGAAGATTGTTGACACGGTCACCCGCGCAGGTGCGACCGTTGTTGGTCCTGTTCCGCTCCCTACGGAGAAGAACGTGATTGCTGTTATCCGCTCGCCGCACAAGTACAAAGACTCTCGCGAGCACTTCGAAAAGCGCACCCACAAGCGTCTGATCGACATCATTGATCCCACTCCCAAGGCAGTGGATTCCCTGATGCGCCTCGACCTTCCCGCTGACGTCAACATCGAAATTAAGCTTTAAGGAAGTAAGACATGTCTACTGTGACTGCAACAAGAGGGGTGTTGGGCATCAAGCTCGGCATGACTCAGGTGTGGGACGACAACAACTTGTTGATTCCTGTCACCGTTATTCAGGTTTCCCCAAACGTGGTGACCCAGATTCGCACCCACGAAATCGATGGCTATGAAGCTATTCAGATTGCCTCTGGTGGAATTGATCCTCGCAAGGTGACCCAGCCGCTGAAGGGCCACTTCGAGAAGGCAGGCGTCACGCCTCGCCGTCACGTGACTGAGATTCGCACCAGCGACACCGCGAACTACACCGTGGGCCAGGAGCTCACTGCTGAGGTCTTCGAAGCCGGCCAGCTGGTCGACGTCGTCGGCACCAGCAAAGGTAAAGGTTTCGCAGGTGTCATGAAGCGCCACAACTTCAAGGGTGTCTCCGCTTCGCACGGTTCGCACCGTAACCACCGCAAGCCTGGCTCCATCGGTGCCTCTTCCACGCCTTCGCGCGTGTTCAAGGGTATGCGGATGGCCGGACGTATGGGTGGCGACCGCGTTACCGTCATGAACCTCGCTGTTCACTCTGTGAACGCCGAGCACGGAGTGCTGTTGGTCAAGGGCGCCGTTCCCGGCGCCAAGGGTCGTCTGGTGTTTGTTCGTAACGCACGGAAGGGTTCCTAATCATGGCTACCTCCATTGACGTATTGGATCAGACAGGCAAGAAGTCTGGCTCTGTCGAGCTTCCCGCCGACGTGTTTGATGTGGTGACGAACATCCCACTCATGCACCAGGTCGTCGTTGCTCAGCTCGCTGCTGCCCGTCAAGGAACTCACAAGGTCAAGCACCGCGGTGAGGTTTCAGGATCGGGTCGCAAGCCCTTCAAGCAGAAGGGAACCGGTCGTGCCCGTCAGGGTTCGATTCGCGCCCCTCAGCACCGTGGTGGTGGTGTCGTTCACGGCCCCGTCCCCCGTGATTATTCCCAGCGCACGCCTAAGAAGATGGTGGCCAAGGCTTTGCTCTCGGCGTTGTCTGACCGGGCCCGCGCCGACCGCATCCATGTGGTCCAGGGCTTGGGAACTGAAAAGGCTCCTTCGACGAAGGTCGCCTCTTCCTTGTTGGCTCAGACCGCACCTGGTTTCAACGTTCTCGTTGTGATCGGTCGCGATGACGTCAATGGCCAGAAGAGCGTTCGCAACATACCCGGCATTCACTATGTTCACCCCGATCAGCTCAACGCGTATGACGTGTTGAACTCGGATGACATTGTCTTCACCGCAGAGGCCTTCGCGTCCTTTGTCGCTGAGAAGTCAGAAGCTAAGGGAGGCAAGTAATGACGATTCACCAAGCAGCCTGGAATAAAGACCCCCGGGACGTCGTCTTCCGCCCCGTCGTGAGCGAGAAGAGTTACACCCTGATTGATCAGGGCAAGTACACCTTTGAGGTTGACCCCCGCGCGACCAAGACCGAAATCAAGCTCGCTATCGAGAAGATCTTCAAGGTCAAGGTTTCCGGAGTCAACACCCTCAACAAGACGGGCAAGACCCGTCGCACCAAGTTCGGAACAGGAAAGCGCAAAGACACCAAGCGTGCGATTGTCACCCTGTCCTCTGGGTCCATCGATATCTTCACGGCTGTCGGCTAGGTAGGAAGTAGAACATGGCTATTCGTAAATACAAGCCGACGACCCCCGGTCGTCGTGGTTCTTCGGTTGCTGATTTCCAGGAAATCACCCGCAGCACCCCCGAGAAGTCTTTGCTTCGTCCCCTGCCTAAGACTGGTGGACGTAACAACCAGGGTCGAATCACCACCCGCCACATCGGTGGTGGCCATAAGCGCCAGTACCGCATCATCGATTTCCGTCGTAATGACAAAGATGGCGTGAACGCCAAGGTTGCTCACATTGAGTACGACCCCAACCGCACCGCACGTATTGCCCTGTTGCACTTCGTAGATGGAACCAAGCGTTACATCCTCGCTCCCAACAAGCTTCGTCAGGGCGACATCATCGAGTCTGGTCCCAGCGCCGACATCAAGCCTGGAAACAACTTGCCTTTGCGCAACATCCCCGTGGGAACGGTTATTCACGCCATTGAGCTGCGTCCCGGCGGCGGTGCCAAGATGGCCCGCTCCGCAGGAGCAGCTGTTCGTCTTGTAGCTAAAGATGGCCCTAACGCGCAGCTGCGTTTGCCCTCAGGTGAAATCCGCAACGTTGACGCTCGCTGCCGCGCAACCATCGGTGAAGTCGGAAATGCTGAACAGGCAAACATCAACTGGGGTAAAGCCGGGCGTATGCGCTGGAAGGGTGTCCGCCCCACTGTCCGTGGCGTTGCCATGAACCCTGTGGATCACCCCCACGGTGGTGGTGAGGGTAAGACCTCTGGTGGTCGTCACCCCGTCAGCCCCTGGGGCCAGTCTGAAGGACGAACCCGTTCACGTAAGAAAGCCAGCAACAAACAAATTGTCCGTCGTCGCACTGTCGGCAAGAAGCGCTAGTAGGAGAGTTAGACATGCCTCGTAGTCTGAAAAAGGGACCCTTCGTGGACGAGCACCTCATGCAAAAGGTTGTGCGCCAAAACGAAGCCAGTACCAAGAACGTCATCAAGACGTGGTCGCGTCGCTCCATGATTGTGCCCGCCATGCTTGGTCACACCATTGCCGTTCACGATGGACGCAAGCACATCCCTGTTTTTGTCACGGAAACCATGGTTGGTCACAAACTCGGCGAGTTTTCTCCGACCCGCACGTTCCGTGGTCACGAAAAAGACGACCGGAAAGGCCGTCGCCGCTAAGCGCGGTGACGAGGAGGAAAAGACATGGTTGAATCCATCGCCAAGGTGCGCAACATTCGCGTCACCCCGCAGAAAGCGCGTCGTATTGTCGACGTCATTCGAGGCAAGCAGGCTGCTGAAGCTCTTGCCGTGTTGAAGTTTGCCCCCCAGGCAGCGAGCGAGCCTGTGGCCAAGCTTGTCGCATCCGCCATGGCTAACGCCCGCGTTACCGCTGACAAGAATGGCGTTTTCCTGGACGACCAAGACCTGTTCATCGCCCGAGCCTTCGTGGACGAGGGAATCACCATGAAACGGTTCCGTCCGCGCGCTCAAGGTCGGGCGTTCCGCATTCTCAAGCGCACCAGCCACATCACCGTGGTCTTGGCTACGCCCGACGAGGCTTCGGTTAATCCGAGCCGCACGACACAGAAGGCTGGCAAGTAATGGGTCAGAAAGTACATCCTTACGGCTTCCGTTTGGGGATCACCACCGATCACGTGTCGCGATGGTTCTCAGACTCCACCAAGAAGGGGCAGCGCTACTCCGATTTTGTGACTGAAGACATCCGCATTCGCGAGTTCTTGAAGAAAGAGCTCGACCGTGCAGGTATTGCTCGTATCGAAATTGAGCGCACCCGTGACCGCGTGCGCGTGGACATCCACTCCGCTCGTCCCGGAATCGTTATCGGTCGCCGCGGTGCCGAAGCAGAGCGCATCCGTGCCGACTTGGAAACGATGACCAGCAAGCAGATTCAGCTGAACATCCTCGAGGTGAAGAACCCCGAGAGCGAAGCTCAATTGGTTGCTCAGGGAATTGCCGAGCAGCTTGCAGGACGTGTGGCTTTCCGTCGCGCGATGCGTAAGGGACTCCAGGGCGCACAGCGCGCTGGTGCAAAGGGTGTTCGTATCCAGGTTTCTGGTCGACTCGGTGGCGCTGAAATGAGCCGTTCCGAGTTCTATCGCGAGGGTCGTGTGCCACTGCACACGCTTCGCGCCAACATTGACTACGGCTTCTACGAGGCCCGCACGACCTTCGGCCGCATTGGTGTGAAGGTCTGGATCTATAAGGGCGACATCACGAACAAGGAACTCGCGCGCGAGCAAGCATCACAGCGTTCGCAGCGTCCTGACCGCGGTGGCCCAGCACGTCGTGGACCGGCTGGTGCTCCAGCCACTGAAGCAGCACCCGTTGCTGCAGGGGGAGCCGAGTAAGAATGTTGATTCCTCGTAAAGTGAAGTTCCGTAAGCAGCACCACCCCAAGCGCGGTGGGCACGCAACCGGCGGCACCACGGTGTCGTTTGGTGAGTACGGAATTCAGGCGATCACCAGCGCCTATGTCACCAACCGTCAGATTGAGTCAGCGCGTGTCGCGATGACCCGTCACATCAAGCGTGGTGGAAAAGTGTGGATCAACATCTACCCTGACCGCCCCTTGACCAAGAAGCCTGCAGAAACCCGCATGGGTAGCGGTAAGGGTTCACCCGAGTGGTGGATCGCCAACGTCAAGCCAGGCCGCGTTCTTTTCGAGGTCGCCGGTGTTTCTGAAGAGTTGGCAAAGGAAGCGCTCACCAGAGCTATTCACAAGCTTCCCCTGAAAGCTCGCATCATCAAGCGTGAGGAGGGCATGTAATGTCTATCGGATCGAAAGAATTGGCTCCCGTTGAGCTGGACACCTTCGAAGACGAGCGTCTTTTGGACGAGCTTCGTCGCTCCAAAGAAGAGCTTTTCAACCTGCGCTTCCAGTCTGCGACTGGGCAGCTCGACAACCATGGACGACTTCGCGCCATCAAGCGCGATATCGCCCGCATTTACACCGTGATTCGCGAGCGTGAACTGGGGATTCGGGCTACGCCTGCTCCCGTGGAGAAGGCTGCGAAGAAGACGACCAAAAAGAGCGAGAAGGCCCCAGAGCCTGAAGCAACTGAGGAGAGTGCATGATGGCCGCCGATGTGAAGAAGGGCCACGAGTCCTCTGAGCGCGATGTCCGCGACGCGGATGCCCGTGGATACCGTAAGGTCCGCCGGGGATACGTCACCAGCGACAAGATGGATAAGACCATTGTTGTTGAGGTCGAAGACCGCGTGAAGCACCCCCTGTATGGCAAGGTTCTGCGCCGCTCCTCCAAGGTCAAGGCTCACGATGAGACCAACTCCGCAGGTATTGGTGACCTCGTTGTGATCACCGAGACCCGTCCACTCTCCGCCACCAAGCGGTGGCGTCTAGTCAACATCGTTGAGAAGGCGAAGTAACCCATGATTCAGCAAGAATCCCGAGTCAAGGTGGCTGACAACACCGGTGCTAAAGAACTTTTGGCTATCCGTGTGTTGGGTGGCTCCGGGCGCCGCTATGCGGGCCTGGGTGACATCATTGTCGCCACCGTCAAAGACGCAATTCCTGGCGGCAACGTCAAGAAGGGTGAGGTCGTCAAGGCCGTCATCGTGCGCACCGTGAAAGAGACCCGTCGTGCAGATGGTTCGTACATCAAGTTCGATGAGAACGCAGCGGTCCTGATCAAGAGCAAAGAAGGTGAGCCACGCGGAACCCGTATTTTTGGGCCCGTGGGTCGTGAACTGCGCGACAAGCGCTTCATGAAGATCATCTCGTTGGCACCGGAGGTTATCTAAGCATGGCAAAAATTAAGAAGGGTGACCTGGTTCAGGTCATCACTGGCGCGAGCGAAGCTCGCGGCGGAGACAAAGGCAAGCAGGGCGAGGTGATCGAGGTGATTGCCGAGCGCAACCGCATCCTGGTCGAAGGCGTGAACTACGTCACCAAGCACACTCGGGTAGGCCAAAGCCAGCGCGGCGGCAAGACCGGTGGCAAGGAAACCATGGAGGCTCCAATCCATATTTCGAACGTTGCCTTGGTTGACCCCAAGACCAAGAAGCCCACTCGCGTGGGCTACAAGACCACGACCGTTGAGAAGCGCGGTGTCACGAAGCAGGTGCGCGTGCGCATCGCCAAGAAGTCAGGAGAAGAGCTCTAATGGCAACAGCTACTGCCCCGAGCACTTCGAGTGTTCCTCGCCTGAAGGCGATTTATCGCAATGAGATTGTTCCGGCGCTGAAGGAAGAGTTTGGTTTCACTAACCCTCACCAGGTGCCAGGAATCGTCAAGGTTGTTGTCAACACCGGTGTTGGTGAAGCAGCACGGGACTCCAAGGTCATTGAGGGCGCTATCAAGGATCTGACCGCGATTACCGGTCAGAAGCCCATCGTCACCAACGCCAAGGTCTCTATCGCACAGTTCAAGCTGCGTGAAGGGATGCCCATTGGGGCCCACGTCACCATGCGCGGTAACCGCGCATGGGAGTTCCTGGACCGTCTGATCAACCTGGCATTGCCTCGTATCCGCGACTTCCGCGGGATGAGCGACCGTCAGTTCGATGGAAACGGTAACTACACCTTTGGTATCACTGAGCAGTCGGTGTTCCACGAAATCAACCAGGACAACATTGATCGCGTTCGCGGCTTCGACATCACCATTGTCACCACCGCAAAGAATGACGATGAAGGTCGAGCCCTGTTGCGCTCACTAGGTTTCCCCTTCGCGAGCAAGACTCCAACCGAGGGCTCCTAAGCCCCTAACTAACTAGGTCGGCAAGGGTGTCCCCGAGTCGAAACCAGTTTGAGAAAAGAGAAACACCATGACAATGACAGATCCGGTCGCAGACATGCTGACCAGACTGCGCAATGCGAATCAGGCGCACCACGACACAGTGTCGATGCCAAATTCCAAACTGAAGATAAACATCGCTGAGATTCTCAAAGCTCAGGGTTACATCGCTAGCTGGAAGTTGGAAGAAGCCCGCGTGGGCAAGACACTGACGTTGGATCTGAAATATGGGCCCAACCGCGAACGCTCCATCGTGGGCATTAAGCGCGTGTCGAAGCCTGGCCTTCGTGTCTATGCAAAGTCTTCTGAGATTCCTAAAGTTCACGGCGGATTGGGCGTAGCAATTCTGTCCACATCCTCCGGGCTTTTGACCGACCGTCAGGCGACCAAGAAAGGCGTGGGTGGGGAAGTCCTCGCCTACGTGTGGTAACTCTGATGTCACGAATTGGTCGCATGCCCATTGAGATCCCTACTGGCGTCACCGTCAGTATCCAGGGACAAGATGTCGCAGTGAAAGGCCCCAAAGGGGAGCTTTCCTTGCGCGTCAAGGAGCCCATCGTCGCCACCATGGCGGAAAACCAGGTTCTTGTCACCCGCCCCGATGACGAGCGCGAATCGCGGTCGTTGCACGGATTAACCAGGACCCTCATCAACAACCAGATCATTGGTGTGACTGAGGGTTATAAGAAGTCACTTGAGATTGTCGGAACGGGATACCGTATCGCGGCGAAGGGCCAGGGCGTTGAACTGCAGCTTGGTTTTTCTCACCCGGTCTCGGTAGATCCTCCCGCAGGAATCACCTTCACGATCGAGGGCAATGACAAGATCACTGTGAGCGGCATTGACAAGCAAGCTGTCGGTGAAGTTGCTGCAAACATCCGCAAGTTGCGTAAGCCAGAGCCTTATAAAGGCAAGGGTGTGCGCTACGAGGGTGAGCACGTTCGTCGCAAGGCTGGAAAGGCTGGTAAGTAGAGATGGCTTTCGTTAGAGGAAAGAGCCGTTCTGCGGCCAGAGATCGTCGCCACACCAGGCTTCGGAAGAAAATTGTTGGCACGGCGACAAAGCCTCGCTTGGTCGTGACGCGTTCCGCGCGTCACCTCTTTGTCCAGGTTGTGGACGACGCCATCGGACACACCGTGGCCTCCGCTTCGACCATGGAGCCTGATTTCAGGTCATCCAAGGCCGACAAGACCGAAAAAGCCAAGTCGATTGGCAAGCTGATCGCCGAGCGCGCAAAGAAGGCTGGCGTTGGCTCCGTGGTTTTTGACCGCGGTGGAAACCGATACGCCGGACGAGTAGCAGCTGTCGCTGACAGCGCCAGAGAGAGTGGATTGGAACTGTGAGCGAAGAAGTGAAGGATGCTGTTGTGAGCGAAGCTCCTGCAACCACGGCGCCCGAGACGGACATCACTAAAGAGCCTCGCGAGGCCCGTCGTGGTAGCCGTGAACGTGCACCCGGAGCCAGGGACCGCGGAGCTAGGGACACGGAGAAGAGCCAGTTCCTCGAGCGCGTGGTGACCATCAATCGTGTTTCCAAAGTGGTCAAGGGTGGACGTCGTTTCAGCTTTACCGCTCTGGTGGTTGTTGGGGATGGAAACGGAATGGTCGGGGTTGGCTACGGCAAAGCCCGCGAAGTTCCCACCGCCATCTCTAAGGGTGTCGAGGACGCGAAGAAGAACTTCTTCAAGGTCCCTCGCGTGGCCCAGACCATCCCGCACCCTGTTCAAGGTGAAGCGGCTGCCGGTGTCGTGTTGTTGAGGCCCGCTACCCCCGGTACTGGAGTTATCGCTGGAGGACCGGTTCGCGCCGTCCTTGAGTGTGCTGGGATTCACGACGTGCTGAGCAAGTCGTTGGGTTCTTCCAACACCCTCAACATTGTCCACGCCACTGTGGCGGCACTCAAGATGCTCGAAGAGCCTCGCGCCGTTGCTGCCCGCCGGGGTGCGGAATTCGAAGATGTTGCCCCTGCCCATTTGGTTCGTGCCGAGGCAGACGCAGCGGCAGCAGTGAAGGCTGGTGCGTAATGGCTAAGCAACTCAAAATCACCCAGATCAAGTCGAAGATCAGTGAAAAGCAGAACATGCGGGACACTCTTCGAAGCTTGGGATTGAGAAGGATCGGCGATTCCGTCGTCCGCGAAGACACGTCCGCCAACCGCGGGTATGTGCGCACCGTCGCACACCTGGTGAAGGTCGAGGAGATTGACTAATGGCTGAAGAGAAGAAGCCAGCGGCTAAGCCCGCTGCAAAGAAGCCCGCCGCAAAGCCTGCGGCAGCACAAGCACCGGCTGCGAAGAAGCCAGTTGCTGGCGCTGCGAACGCTCCTGCAACAAAGGCGCCTGCTGCCAAGGCTGCTGCCAAAGCACCCGCGGCGAAAGCACCGGCTGCGAAGAAGCCAGCTGCTGCTAAGGCACCTGCCGCTAAAGCGCCTGTCGCCAAAGCACCTGCTGCTAAGGAACCTGCTGCAAAGACAGCGGCCGCCAAGCCTGCTGCCGCTGCAGAAAAGAAGGCTCCTGCCGCGGCGACGGCTAAGAAGCCCGCAGCAAAAAAGGCTTCTGTTGAGAAAGTTGTGCGACCTGGTGTGGTGAAACTCCACCACCTGCGTCCCGCACCTGGAGCCAAGAAAGCCAAAACCCGCGTGGGTCGTGGTGAAGCGTCCAAGGGTAAGACCGCTGGTCGTGGAACAAAGGGCACCCAGGCCCGTTACCAGGTTCGTCCTGGTTTCGAAGGTGGCCAGTTGACATCCGTCATGCGCACACCGAAGCTCCGTGGTTTCACGAACCCCTTCCGCGTGGAGTATCAGGTCGTGAACGTCGGGCGCCTGAGTGAGCTCTACCCCAAGGGTGGAGACGTCACGATTGATGATTTGGTGGCCAAGGGGGCTGTTCGCAAGAACGAAAAAGTCAAGGTATTGGCGGATGGCGACCTCAGCGTTGCTCTCACGGTGAGTGTCGACAAAGTGTCGAAGCAAGCCGCAGAGAAAATCGCTAAAGCCGGCGGTTCCGTCAAGGAGTAAGCGTTTCCCCCGGTGGGGCAGCGCCTAGCGCTTTTCCACCGGGTCCGCTGAGGCAGTAAGCTCAAACCCACGTGCCAGTAGGCACGGTGCAGGAGGATGATGTGATCGGTTCCATAGGGAGAATCTTTAAGACTCCCGATCTGAGGCGAAAAGTTCTCTTTACGTTGGCCATCATCGGTCTTTTCCGTCTGGGGTCATTTATCCCCGCTCCGTTTGTGGATTACCGCAACGTTCAACAGTGTCTTGCCGGAACGGGTAACACTGCTGGCCTGTATGAGCTGATTAACCTCTTCAGCGGTGGCGCGCTTCTTCAGCTGTCAATTTTTGCGCTGGGAATCATGCCCTACATCACGGCGTCAATTATTACCCAGCTGCTTCGCGTTGTGATTCCTCACTTCGAAGCCCTCCATAAAGAAGGCCAGGCGGGCCAGAGCAAACTCACTCAGTACACCCGCTACCTCACCATTGGGTTGGCACTTCTCCAGTCGACCACCTTGATTACTGTGGCGCGAAGCGGTGCGATGTTCGGTAACTCCGGAGGTCCTGCATGTAACCAACTTTTGGCTAATGATGCCTGGTACGCCATCATCCTGATGGTGATCACCATGACGGCTGGAACGGGCCTCATTATGTGGCTCGGCGAAATGATCACCGAACGCGGTGTGGGCAATGGGATGTCGCTATTGATCTTCGTGTCCATCGCTGCTGTTTTCCCCTCGTCCTTGTGGGCTATTGCCCAGTCCAACGGTTCCACCATCTTCGTGATTGTGATCGCTGTGGGAATTGTCATTATGGGCCTCGTCGTCTTTGTCGAGCAGTCGCAGCGTCGGGTGCCCGTCCAATATGCCAAGCGCATGGTGGGCCGCCGCACCTACGGCGGAACGAACACCTACATCCCCATCAAGGTCAACATGGCCGGTGTTATTCCCGTTATCTTCGCCTCGTCACTGCTGTATCTGCCTGCCTTGTTGGCACAGTTCAACACCACCAGTGCTGATGGGACAACCTCGGCATGGGTTGTCTGGATTCAGAACAACCTCACCTCCGGTGACAACCCGCTCTATATGGCGGTCTACTTCCTTCTGATTGTTGGCTTTACCTACTTCTACGTGGCTATCATCTTCAACCCCGAAGAAGTGGCCGACAATATGAAGCGCTACGGTGGCTTCATTCCTGGTATCCGAGCGGGACGCCCCACGGCGGAGTATCTCGATTACGTGTTGACCAGAATTACGCTCCCTGGCTCGCTCTATCTCGGTCTTGTTGCGCTGATTCCTTTGGTGGCCTTGGCCACGGTGAACGCCAATCAAAACTTCCCCTTCGGCGGTGCAAGTATTTTGATCATCGTGGGTGTGGGGCTGGATACGGTGAAGCAAATCGATGCGCAGCTCCAACAGCGTCACTATGAGGGCTTGCTCAAGTGATCTCCGGCACCCGACTTCTCCTGATTGGCCCACCGGGCGCGGGGAAGGGGACTCAGGCGTTGGAGCTCTCGAGAGCTTTTGGCATCCCAGCGATTTCGACCGGAGATATTTTCCGCCACAACGTCAAGAATGAAACACCACTGGGGCTTCAGGCCAAAGCGTTTATGGACGCCGGGGACAATGTCCCCGACTCCCTCACCAATGATTTGATCACAGACCGCTTAGCGGACCCGGATTGTGGGGGTGGGTTTCTCTTGGATGGTTATCCCCGCACACCAGATCAGGTTCGGCACCTCGACGACTTTCTCGCCACTCATGACACCGCGTTGGATGTCGTCGTCCAGCTGGTCGCAGACCCCGATGTCGTGGTGGAGCGTCTTCGTTTACGCGCCATCGATCAGGGCAGAAGCGATGATGACGAAAGCGTTGTTCGCCACCGCCTTCAGGTGTATCAAGAGCAGACAGCGCCTCTGATTGATATTTTTACAAGCCGGGGCCTGGTCGCGCCGATTGATGGAATTGGTGACATCACGGAGGTCACCCATCGGATTATGGCTGCGCTGACGGCTCGGAGAATCACCCCGTCCTAACTTCGTGATCTGGGACTTGTGCCTGGAGAAAAGCGGGTCTAAGATAGGAGTTTGGTGTCAAAAAGGCTTTTACGGTTTTTCTGCCCACAACGCATGACCAGTGCACATTCGCTACAACAAGACATGAGGCTATGGCCAACAAAGACGGCGTCATTGAAATCGAAGGCTCGGTAGTCGAAGCCCTTCCCAATGCAATGTTCCGCGTGGAGTTGACCAACGGTCACAAGGTGCTTGCCCACATTTCGGGGAAAATGCGTCAGCATTACATCCGGATTTTGCCTGAAGACAAGGTAATCGTGGAGCTCAGTCCTTATGATCTCAGCCGTGGCCGCATCGTCTACCGTTACAAATAGGCACTGGGTAAGGAACGGCCCGGGGATCCACTCGGGCACGAGGCCAGCGATATAAAGGAAAAAACATGAAGGTCAGCGCCAGTGTTAAGACCATGTGCGACAAGTGCAAAGTCATTCGTCGCCATGGAAAAGTAATGGTGATTTGTGAAAATCCCCGTCACAAACAGCGTCAAGGCTAATAACTCAACACACCACCAGCAGGATCGAGATTCCGTCTTGGACGGAGGACTCCTCGGGGAGAGGCCCGAGCACAGATTCTGCTCCACACCTCTCACAGCACCAGGAGAAATGACATGGCACGTCTTGCCGGAGTCGATATTCCCCGCGACAAGCGGGTCGAAATCGCCCTTACCTACATCTATGGAGTCGGTCGCACCCGCTCGAAGCAAACGCTAGAGGCCACGGGGATCGACCCGAGCATTCGCGTCAAAGATTTGACCGATGACCAGCTGTTGAAGCTGCGCGAACACATCGAAGCAATGTTCAAGGTTGAGGGTGACCTGCGCCGTGAAGTAACCGCTGATATTCGCCGCAAGGTGGAAATTGGTAGCTACCAAGGAATCCGCCACCGCCGTGGACTCCCCGTGAGAGGTCAGCGCACGAAGACCAACGCTCGCACCCGTAAAGGCCCCAAGCGCACTGTGGCCGGCAAGAAGAAGGCCGCGTAGGCCTCGTTCGTCCACCCCTCACACTAAGAATCACGGAGAAAAATCATGGCAGCACCTAAAGCGTCCGCCCGGAAGCCCAGGCGGAAGACCAAGAAGAGCATTGCTGTGGGCCAGGCTCACATCAAGTCCACCTTCAACAACACCATCGTCTCGATCACGGATCCTTCGGGCGCCGTTGTCTCGTGGGCGTCTTCTGGTGGAGTGGGATTCAAAGGCTCACGTAAGTCAACCCCTTATGCTGCACAGCTGGCTGCGGAATCTGCTGCCCGCCAGGCACAGGAGCACGGCATGAAGAAGGTTGAAGTTTTCGTCAAGGGACCGGGCTCCGGTCGCGAGACAGCGATTCGTTCACTCCAGGCCGCAGGCCTGGAGGTGGGCTCGATTACCGATGTGACGCCTCAGGCCCACAACGGTTGCCGTCCGCCCAAGCGTCGTCGCGTGTAGTTAGGAGCTGGTTCTGGTTATCCAGGACTCAGCCCCACCCCTCCATAACCCCATAGTTAGTACGGCCCAGGCCGGCCCTCAACCAAGTGTCATATAGCGGACACTTAGCCGAAAGGAAACACCAGTGCTCATTGCACAGCGCCCCACTCTGACAGAAGAAACCCTCTCCGATTTCCGCTCAGCCTTCGTGATTGAGCCCCTTGAGCCAGGCTTTGGTTACACCTTGGGTAACTCCATGCGTCGCACCCTGCTTTCCTCGATCCCCGGCGCTGCCGTGACCAGCATTCGTATTGATGGCGTGCTGCACGAGTTCTCCACTGTGGAGGGCGTGAAAGAGGACGTCACCGAGATCATCTTGAACATCAAGAACCTCGTTGTCTCCAGCGAGCACGATGAGCCCATCACCGCCTACCTGCGTAAGACCGGGTCCGGTGCCGTGACGGCCGCTGACATTCAGGCACCCGCCGGTGTTGAGGTTCACAACCCCGAACTTCACATCGCGACCCTCAATGACAAGGCAAGCTTCGAACTCGAGCTCACCATCGAGCGCGGTCGTGGGTATGTCTCCTCTGTTCAGAACCGCAACGAGTACGCCGAGGCCGGTCAGATTCCGATCGATTCGATCTATTCCCCCGTGTTGAAGGTGACCTACCGCGTCGAGGCAACTCGTGCCGGTGAGCGCACTGACTTCGACCGCCTTGTGGTGGATGTGGAAACCAAGCCCTCGATGAGCCCTCGCGATGCGGTAGCTTCCTCCGGTCGCACTCTTGTCGAGCTCTTTGGCCTCGCCCGCGACTTGAACGCAGAAGCTGAAGGTATCGAAATTGGCCCAGCGCCGGTGGAGGTTGTTCTCTCCAGCGAAATGGCTATGCCCATCGAGAGCCTTGACCTCACGGTTCGCAGCTACAACTGCCTGAAGCGTGAAGGTATCAACAACGTGAGCGAATTGGTTGCTCTCTCCGAGCACCAGCTGATGAACATCCGTAACTTCGGTCAGAAGTCTGTGGATGAAGTTCGCGACAAGCTCATCGAAATGGGCCTCTCGCTCAAAGACCCGATCCCCGGCTTTGATGGTTCCGCTTTTTACAGCGGGCTTGAAGAAGGCGAAGAGTACTAAATTCCAGTGGGGACTCCCCGCTGAATAGCCCTGTGAAAGACGGAAGAGAACACAACAATGCCTAAGCCCACTAAAGGACCTCGCCTCGGAGGCGGACCTGCCCACGAGCGTTTGATGTTGGCGAACCTTGCCACTGCTTTGTTCACCCACGGTCGCATTCAGACCACGGAGACCCGAGCAAAGCGTTTGCGCCCCCTCGCCGAGAGGTTGGTTACCTTTGCAAAGCGCGGTGACCTTCACGCTCGTCGTCGGGTGATGACGATCATTCGCGACAAGTCTGCGGTGCACAAGTTGTTCATGGAGATTGCTCCTCAGGTCGACAAGCGTGAAGGCGGTTACACCCGCATCATCAAGACCGGTTACCGCAAGGGCGACAACGCCTCCATGGCGGTCATCGAGCTGGTTTTGGAGCCCGTGAACCCCAAGCCCAAGACCAAGAAGGCGAAGCCGGAGGTAGAGAAAGCCGCTCCTGCTCCCGAGGCCGTCGAAGAAGTGACCGAAGTTGTGGAAGACACCACCGCCCCCGAAGCAACAGAGGCAACGGAATCTGTCGAGGTAGTCGCAGATACACCCGAGGAAGCGGCCCCTGAAGAGGTCGTAGCGGAAGAGGGTGCTGTGGAAGAGATTGCGGCACCTGCTGACGACGCCTTGGAAGAGCCTGCCGAAGAAGCAAAATAGAGCGTCACTGAAGCACCCAGTCTTCGGGCTGGGTGCTTCAGTCCTTCCCCAGAGCCACATAGCTTTCGGCGCCCATACCGTGAACTGTTTACACTGACACTCGTGACTACCCGATTACGGATCAAGTGTGCCTACCTGGGCACGGAGTATTCGGGTTGGGCAAAACAGACCCGCCTCACCACTATTCAAGGCGAGCTGGAGCACGCTTTGGCAACGGTGTTGCGCGTCTCTCGGAAAGAGATTTCCACGATTGTTGCCGGACGCACCGATTCGGGAGTTCACGCAATCGGCCAGGTCGCGCATGCAGAGCTGGCCGATTCTGTCGTGCTGACCCCCTCAGCGTTGGCCCTGTTAGCCAAGCGGGTCAACGGGGCATTGCGCACCGACGCCATCGTTGTCCATTCGATCGATAAAGCCCCCGAAGGCTTCAACGCACGCTTTTCTGCTCTGGCGAGGCATTACGAGTATCGACTTGCCGACCGCAGGGCTCAGAAAAACCCCCTCAAGCGAGACGTCACCGCTGTGACGGCCTATGACTTGGATGTTGCGGCAATGAGCGACGCCGCTCAGGCATTGCTGGGGCTTCATGATTTTCAGGCTTTTTGTCGGCCCCGGGCTGGTGCCACCACCATCCGCACTCTGCAGCGTTTCAATTGGCAGCGAGATAGCGAGGGGGTGTTGGTGGCACAGCTTTCTGCTGATGCTTTTTGCCATTCCATGATTCGGTCACTGGTGGGTTCCTGTGTCGCGGTGGGGCGGGGAACAATAACCATCCCCGGTGTCCTCGCTGCTCGCACAAAAGGCAAAAGAACCAGCGAGTGGGTGACCATGCCAGCCAAGGGTTTAACTCTGGTATCGGTCACGTATCCCCCCGATGATGAACTGTGGGTTAGGGCCGAAGGTACCCGCCAGCGAAGAGGCATTCCAGCGGATTGACCGGCCCCAGAATCTGCTCTAAGGTAGGAACTTGGTGCCAATCGCCGATTGTGTGCCAGGTTGAGCCCTCCACCGGGAGGTTCTGATATAGAACACCCACGGAGCGGGATTCACGAACACCTCGAACCGCAAAGGAATGTCGCATGACGCGCACCTTTTCACCCAAGCCCGCTGATGTTCAGCGCGAGTGGCTCATCATTGATGCCACGAACGTTGTTCTGGGCCGCCTCGCTTCCCACACCGCAGCCTTGCTGCGTGGAAAGCACAAGCCCACTTTCGCACCCCACATGGACATGGGTGACCACGTCATCATTGTGAACGCCGACAAGGTGGTTTTGACCGGATCCAAGCTGACCCAAAAGGTGGCGTATCGCCACTCGGGTTATCCCGGCGGCCTCACCGGAGTGACCTACGACAAGCTCATGGAGACGAACCCCATTCGGGCCGTGGAAAAAGCGATTCGCGGCATGTTGCCCAAGAACACGTTGGGTCGCGACCAGATGGCCAAGCTCAAGGTCTACACCGGCGACACCCACCCTCACCAGGCTCAGATGCCTAAGCCCTACTCTCTTGACCAGATCGCGCAGTAGCGCAGAAGCTAAGGACACACATCGTGGCTAACTCAGAAGAAACACAAGACTCCGCTGTGGAAGCAGAAGCTCCCACCTCATTCAGCACCGAAACGCCGGTCACGGCTGAGGTTGCCGAAAAGAAGCCTCGCAAGCCACTTACCGTTGGTGGGCACGCTGTGGGCCGTCGCAAGCAAGCGATCGCCCGCGTGCGCCTGGTTCCAGGTTCTGGCTCCTACACCGTGAATGGTCGCACCCTTGAAGAGTACTTCCCGAACAAGCTTCACCAGCAGCTCATCAATGACCCGTTTACGATCTTGGAGCTCGGTGGCAGCTATGACGTCATTGCCCGCATTACCGGTGGCGGACCCTCCGGTCAGGCTGGCGCGTTACGTTTGGGCATTGCTCGTTCCTTGAACCAGATTGATGAAGAAAACAACCGCGCCACACTCAAGAAGTCTGGCTTCCTGTCACGGGATGCCCGCGTGAAAGAGCGTAAGAAGGCCGGTCTCAAGAAGGCTCGTAAGGCTCCTCAGTACTCGAAGCGTTAATCGGCCCCCCACCACATGGGTCGCATTTTTGGCACCGACGGTGTCCGGGGGCTCGCAAACCGCGAGCTCACGGCAGATATGGTCGTGCGCCTGTGTCAAAGTGCGGCTTTGGTGCTCACTAAGGGTCGTCACGCTGACGAGCTCAAGGCTGAAGGTCGCCGACCTAGGGCGGTCATGGCGAGAGACCCCAGAATTTCCGGCGAGTTTCTCGGCGCAGCGGTTGCTGCGGGACTCGCAAGCTCCGGGATCGATGTTTACGACGCGGGCGTCATCCCCACCCCGGCGGCAGCCTTTTTGGTGCGAGAAGGTGGCTTTGACTTTGGCGTGATGGTCTCGGCTTCCCACAACCCCGCCCCCGATAACGGAATCAAGTTCTTCTCCTACGGCGGCACCAAGCTTCCCGATGAGGTTGAAGACCGAATCGAAGAAATGATGCACGAGCCTGCCCTCGCCCCCACCGGCGGTGATGTGGGACGAATCCAACGCTTTGCTGATGCTGAAGACCGCTATGTCCTGCACCTGCTCCAGACACTTGACCAAGACCTCGGAGGGCTCCACATTGTGCTGGACTGCGCCAACGGTGCCGCCTCGGGGATTGCCCCGCGAGTCTTTGAAACAGCGGGCGCCACCGTCACGGTGATGGGAAACGATCCCGACGGCCTGAACATTAATGAGGGTTGTGGCTCGACCCACTTAGAGAAGTTGCAGGAGAAAGTTCTTGAGGTAGGGGCCGATTTCGGAATCGCCCATGACGGGGACGCCGACCGCGCTCTCGCTGTTGATCACGCGGGCCGGGTGGTTGATGGAGATCAGATCATGACGATTCTTGCTATTTCCATGAAGGAGGCAGGAACACTCGCTGGGGAGACTTTGGTCACCACGGTGATGTCGAACATGGGACTTCGCGTTGCGATGTCTCGGCAAGGCATCACGGTGAAAGAAACCGCTGTCGGAGATCGGTATGTGCTCGAAGAACTTGATCGAAGTGGCGGAAGCCTCGGTGGAGAACAATCCGGTCACGTCATCCTCACGGAGCATTCGACCACGGGGGATGGGATACTCACAGGTCTCCATCTGGCCCAGGAAGTCCACCGGACAGGTCGCTCCTTGGCAGAGCTGGCAGATCAGATTGAAATCTTCCCCCAGGTGCTTGTGAATGTTTCTGGCGTGGATCGCTCTGCTTTCGCTACCCACCCGATCGTGCATGCGGCTATTGCTGCTGCTGCGCAAGAACTGGGCGATTCAGGCCGCGTGATGGTTCGTCCTTCCGGGACAGAGGCCTTGATTCGGGTCATGGTGGAAGCCAGTGATGTTGCCACCGCCGAGCGCATAGCGGAATCGGTGGCAGGGGTTATTTCGAAAGAACTCGCCCTGGCCTAGGTTTTTCTCAGCAGCACCGTGTTGATCCGGTGATCTGACTCCTTGCGCAAGATGAGGGATGCCCGGGGCCTGGTGGGCAAAATATTTTCGGTGAGGTTTGGTTCATTGATTTCTCGCCAGATGCGCCGAGCCTCTTCTCTCGCATGCGGTTCTGCCAAAACGGCATACTTGTGGAAGTAGCTTCGGGGGTCGCTGAAGGCGCCCTGCTGAAGCTCGACGAAGCGCTCCTCATACCATCGGGCGATATCTCCGGTTCTCGCGTCGACATAAATTCCGAAGTCGAACAGGTCGCTAATGGCGAGTGCCGAATTGGTGGCCGGGGGAGCAAGAACGTTGAGGCCTTCGACAATCACAATGTCGGGGGACTCGATCTGCAACGTTTCACCTTCGACGCGGTCATAGAAGAGGTGGGAATAGACCGGCGCGCCGACGGGCGAGACGCCACTTTTGAGCTGAGAGACGAAGCGCAGGAGGGCTCGACGATCGTAGCTTTCGGGGAATCCTTTGCGCGCCAGCAGCCCATTCTTGGTGAGCTCTTTGAGCGGCAAAAGGAAACCATCGGTGGCAATCAGCGCCACCTTCGGGGTGTCGGGGTTTCTCGAGAGTAGTTCGGCCAGCACCCTCGACGTCGTCGATTTACCCACCGCAACACTGCCGGCGACCCCAATGATGAAGGGCGTGTGGGACATGTTCTCGCCCAGAAACTTCCGGGTGATCGAGTGGACATGCCTGGCACCCTCGGCGTAGAGGGAAAGAAGCCTGGCGAGGGGTTGATAGACCTCCAACACCTCTTTGGCATCCAGCATGTCCCCCACTGAGCGCACCCGAGCAAGCTCGGCTTCTGACAGAGGCAGGGGCGCACCAGGTGCTAATTCAGCCCAAATTTTGCGGTCGTATTCGACGAAGGGGCTGCCGTTTTCCTGCGTGAGCCCCTCGGATGCCATAGGGATAACAGTAGTGCGCCTGGTCTCTGAGGGCCCATCGCCTAGACTCAATGCTATGTGTGGAATTGTGGGATACGTCGGTCAGCGCTCGAGTTCTGAGGTGCTGATGTCCGGTCTCGCCCGCCTCGAATACCGCGGATATGACTCTGCCGGGGTGGCCATTGTTTCCGATAGTGGAAGCCTCGTTTCCCACAAAAGAGCGGGAAAGCTCGGTGTTCTCGCAGAAGACTTGGCTAACAGCCCACTCGAAAGCGGCTCCACGGGAATTGCGCACACACGGTGGGCAACGCACGGTGCCCCGACCGACGCCAATGCGCATCCCCACCTTGCTGACGACGGCAAACTTGCTCTTATTCACAACGGAATTATTGAGAACTTTCACGAACTCAAAGAACAGTTGGTTGCCTCGGGAGAAACCTTTTCCAGTGACACCGATTCTGAAGTAGCGGCAGTATTGCTGGGGATCGCCTATCGCGAGTCGAGGGATCTCACCCAGGCGATGGTGAACGTTGTGGGTCGGTTGGAGGGTGCTTTCACCCTTCTCATCGTTCACGAGGACGCCCCGGGCGTTGTGGTGGGCGCAAGACGCAACTCACCTCTGGTGATCGGTGTGGGTGAGGGCGAGAACTTCCTGGGCTCTGATGTTGCTGCTTTTGTTGCCTATACGCACAAAGCATTGGCGCTGGGGCAAGATCAGATTGTCACCATCACGAAAGCCTCGATTGATGTGATGTCGTTTGAGGGAGAGGTTGTCCATCCCCCCGAGTTCACCATCGACTGGGATGCCTCCGCTGCCGATAAGGGCGGTTGGTCAAGTTTCATGGCCAAGGAGATTTCCGAAGAACCCGAAGCAGTGGCCAACACGCTTCGTGGCCGCCTTTCACCAGAGGGCGAAGTAACTATTCCTGAGCTTGATTCTTTGGATGTCTCACTAATCGACCGGGTGATTTTCATTGCCTGCGGCACCGCTGCGTATGCGGCGATGCTCGGGGCGTATGCGATGGAAAAGTGGTCGGGTATTCCCGTCACTGTGGAGCTCTCCCACGAATTCCGTTACCGCGACCCGGTGGTGGGAGCGGGAACCCTGGTGGTGTCGGTCAGCCAGTCTGGTGAAACGATGGACACCTTGATGGCGGTGCGTTACGCCAACGAATTAGGGGCGCAAACCCTGGCAATCTGCAACACCCAGGGCGCGACGATCCCTCGGGAATCCGACGCCACCCTGTACACCCATGCGGGACCTGAGGTGGCGGTCGCCTCCACCAAAGCATTCCTTTCCCAAACCATTGCGGTCTATCTTTTAGGGCTTTATCTTGGGGGGCACCGGGGGGTCGTATCGGCTGAGTTGGCGGCGCAAACAGCGCAAGATTTGCACAATCTTCCTGATCAAATCCAGGAAATGGTCAATACCGGCCCGAGGATTAAGGAACTCGCTGGGTGGATGGCGGATACCAGATCTGTGCTTTATCTGGGCCGCCACGTCGGCTATCCCGTTGCCCTCGAGGGGGCTCTCAAGCTCAAAGAGCTTGCGTATATTCACGCCGAAGGCTTCGCCGCCGGCGAGCTCAAGCACGGCCCCATCGCCCTGATTGAGCCTGGCCAAATCGTGTTTGTGATGGTGCCAAGCCCGAGGGATCCCTCCTCCCTCCACAATAAGGTTGTGTCCAACATTCAAGAAATCCGCGCCCGGGGGGCGCGGGTGATCGCCATAGCGGAGAAGGGCGATGCTGCCGTGTTGCCCTATGCCGACGAAGTTATTGCTATCCCACCAGCCTCACCATTCATGGAGCCGTTGTTATCGGTTGTTCCGCTGCACATTTTCGGAATGGAGCTGGCGGCTGCCAAAGGTCTTGATATCGATCAACCCCGTAACCTGGCAAAATCCGTCACGGTGGAGTAGCCGGAGCGCGACATGGTGGTGGGAGTAGGGGTCGACATCGTCGACATCGCGCGCTTTGAGCGAGCGTTAGCGAGGACGCCTGCCCTCGCACATCGACTCTTTGGCGACCGAGCTGATCTTTCTCTCCCTGGTGCTTCTCTGGCGGCCAGATTTGCTGCGAAAGAGGCAACCCTGAAGGCGCTGGGGGGACATATCGAAGGATTTTCCTGGCACGACATCGATGTTCGGGGTGCACTCGGAGCGCCACCCAATCTTCACCTTTCTGGTGGGACACAAGCCAGAGCTGCGGATCGGAAAGTGACGAGTCACCACCTTTCGCTCTCGCACGACGCGGGGATGGCGATAGCGTTTGTCGTCATGGAGTCAGCAGCATGAGCCAGCACATGCGCGAAGCGCGCATTCGCCCGGCAGCCATTTCCCACAATGTGGAAGTGCTCAAAGCGATCGCACAGACGCCACACATGCTCATCGTGGTGAAAGCCAATGGTTACGGTCACGGGGCTGAAACCGCAGCACGGGCAGCCCTCGAGGGCGGCGCTGACTGGCTGGGGACGGCCGACCTGGATGAAGCCCTCGAGCTTCGTGCGGCGGGGATTACCAGCCCTATTCTTGCGTGGCTCTTTGGGCCACAGGATGACCTCGCCGAAGCGTATGAACAGGGTATTGACCTGGGTGTTTCCTCGCGTGCTCAGCTAGAGAGGGTCGCTGCGATGGCCGCGAAAAATGCGCCTGCTCGCATCCACCTGAAGCTGGATACTGGTTTGGGCCGAAATGGTGTGGATCCGAGCGACTGGGACGCTTTCTTTTCCGCCGTGCAACAGGCGCAGAAAGCGTCCCGGGTTCAGGTCATCGGAATTTTCACCCACCTCTCGGGCACATCCCTGGAGGCAGACGCTGAGCAGGGCAGGGAATTTGATTCTGGGGTGGCGAGGGCCCATGAATACGGCATCGCGCCAGAAATTCGCCACGTTGCCTCGAGTATTGGAACAAGTGATTCACCCGCTCTCGCTCACGACATGGTGCGGGTGGGGGCTGCGGCCTATGGCGTCCCGGTCACCGCGAGGTATCGCGAGGCCGGTTTGGTTCCCGCGATGAGAGTCAGCGGTCAGGTCATTTTGACCAAGCGGGTCACTGCAGGGCGAGGGGTGGGATACGGGCACACTTATCGAACTGAGCGGGACACCACGCTGGCTCTGATTCCCTTGGGTTATGCCGATGGGATACCCCGGCATGGCTCCTCTGCTGGACCAGTGGCAATCAATGGCGAAAAGTTTGTGGTGTCGGGTCGGGTTTCTATGGACCAACTCAGCGTGGACGTGGGGGATTCGCCGGTCACCGAAGGCCAGTGGGCGGTGTTGTGGGGGGATCCTGCAGAGGGTGACCCGAGTGCAAATGACTGGGCAGAAGCCAGTGGCACCATCGCGTATGAGATTGTCACCCGCTTGGGTGCCCGCGTTCCCCGCGTGGTTGCGCCGTGATCCTCACCATTCCCACGACCGAGGCGATGGAGTCTTTGGGGAGGGCCATTGCCTTAGTTGCCCACGCTGGCGATGTATTTATCTTGAGCGGTGAATTGGGGGCGGGGAAAACAACTTTTGCCAGGGGTTTTGGCGAAGGTCTCGCGGTGGAAACACCGGTGTCAAGCCCGACCTTTGTGGTGGCACGCGAACATCCCTCGCGCACACCGCACACCCCACCCCTGGTCCACATCGATGCCTATCGCCTGGGTTCCGCCGCAGAGTTTGAGGAACTGGATATTGATGTCCCCTCCAGCATCGTGCTTGGCGAATGGTCTGCCCCCTACGCCTCCATCTTGAGCGACACATGGCTTGAGCTCGAATTCCACAGGCCATCCGGGGAGGGAGATGATTTCGATACTGATCAACCCCGAACCATCACCCTCACTCCTCACGGCAGAGCCGAGGCTTTTCTCGCCCGCGTTCGAGGAGCACTAGAGGGGTCACATGTTTCTCTCGATTGATTCCTCCGCGGGGACCCAGGTGGCGCTGGTCGATGGCGAGGGAATAGTCCTTGCCGAGGCCATGAGCGCCGACCCCCGCGGGCACGCAGAAATGATCGGGGTCCTGTTAGAGCAGGTGTTCGCGAAGGCTCAGGCTGCGCCTTCCGATCTCACCAGTGTCGTGATGGGGATAGGGCCCGGTGCCTTTACGGGCCTCCGGGTGGGAATGGCTGCAGCCAGTGCTTTTGCTCTTTCCCGGGGTCTTGCTCTCCAACCGGTCATTTCTCACGATGCGGTGGGGTATTTCAGTGACCACGACGTTGTGGTGATCTCCGATGCTAGGCGAGGTGAAGTCGCCTACTCGGTGTATCGGGCAGGAGCCCACTCTGCGCGCGAGGTGGGGCCTGCTCTGGCGAGGCCAGAGCATCTCGATGAAGCTCTGGGGGATGCCAGGCAACTGCCTCGCATCACTGCAGAGCAGATTCCCGCAGCGCAGTTAGCCCTGGTGGCCCAGGATTATGTGGCTCGGGGGCTCGAGTTCCCGGATCCTGTGCCGCGCTATCTTCGCCAACCTGATGTGACACCACCGCAATGACCTATGTCTTGCGGCGGGCTGAGCTGGAAGACCTGCCGGAGCTGATCCAGCACGAATCCGAGATTTTTGGACACGATGCGTGGTCACCCGAGTTGATGGTCGCAGAGGTGTCACACCCCATGAGTTACTACCTGGTGGCACGAGCAGAGGGCACCACAGAGTTTGCCGGATACGCCGGGCTGCGCGCTGCTCCCAGCGGCGGAGACGGGGGAGATATTCAAACAATTGCGACCCTTCCCGCGCATCGCGGCAAAGGGCTCGGGCGAACTTTGTTGCGTGCGCTTCTGGAAGAAGCACGCAATCGAAGAGTGCAGGATATCTTTCTGGAAGTTCGCGCCGACAACCCCACCGCTGTGGCGCTCTATGAATCGGAAGGTTTCGCGGTGATTGATCGACGCGAAGGGTATTACCAGCCCGATGGTGTGGATGCTCTCGTGATGCGTCGGCATGATGAGGGGGCGCAAGGGGGATGGACACGGTGACCGAACCATTGGTATTGGGGATCGAAACAAGTTGCGATGAGACGGGTGTGGGAATTGTTCGGGGAAAAACACTCCTCGCCCATAGTGTGGCCTCGTCCATGGAAGAACACGCCCGGTATGGCGGTGTGGTGCCCGAGGTGGCTGCCAGAGCCCACGTCGAAGCGTTACCTGCTGTCCTCGCCGACGCCCTGAATAAGGCGGGGGTGACCTTCGCCGACCTTGATGCGATAGCGGTGACCACCGGACCGGGGCTCGCGGGAGCACTCATGGTGGGTGTGGGGGCAGCAAAAGCGCTTGCCGTCAGTTTGGGGATCCCGCTGTATTCCCTGAACCACCTGGTGGGCCATGTGGGGGTGGAGTGCGTGAATCGCGATCAAGAATTGGCCATGCCCACCATCGCCCTTTTGGTCTCTGGCGGACATACGTCCCTTCTCTTAGTGCGGGACTTAGCCCGAGATGTTGAACCCCTGGGGGAAACCATTGATGACGCAGCCGGTGAAGCCTTTGACAAGGTTGCGCGGGTGTTGGGTCTTCCCTACCCCGGGGGGCCTCATATCGATCGTGTGGCGAAAGAGGGCAATCCCAGCGCGATTGCTTTTCCCAGGGGGCTGACCAGCCACAAGGATCAAGAACGGCATCGCTACAACTTTTCCTTTTCGGGCCTCAAAACTGCGGTGGCGCGCTTCGTTGAGGCCCGAAAAAACGCGGGCGAAGCGTTAAGCGTCCCCGATGTCGCTGCCTCTTTCCAAGAAGCGGTTGCTGATGTTTTGATTCAGAAGGCGCTCGCCGCCTGCGAAGAATATGGAGTTCCCCGCCTTCTCTTGGGCGGTGGGGTTGCCGCTAACTCTCGGGTCCGGGGGCTTGCCCACGAGAGTTGTCTTGCCGCCGGTGTCGAATTGAGGGTGCCACCACTGGAGCTCTGCACCGATAACGGAGCCATGATGGCGGCGCTGGGGTCGTTGCGGATACAGAGCGGTTTTCCCGCCTCGGCCATGGGAGCCGGCGTTTTTTCGAGCCTCAGCCCGGCCATCATCCAGGTCATGGATGAGGTCACTAGGGTAGGAAGATGAGTCGATTAGGCCCTTTGAGCCCCCGAGAGACTGGTCCGATTACGGAAGTTTCGGTGACAGAGATTTCTGTGGAGACGACGGGCGTAATGCCCGTGCGCAGGCCCGTTAGCGGGGGAACCAGGCTGTCGAAAGCTGCGCTGGGCACTGCGGTGGCGGCTTTGGTGACAGCGCCGGTGTTTGGCCTGGGCCTATTCCCTGCAATTGTCGCCATCATTTTGGGTCACATCGGAAAAAAGGCTTCACCGGCTGGCCGGATGAGATCCACCGTGGCGCTGGCTCTGGGCTATGTCGCTTTGGCAATCAGCACAGCGGTTCTTGTTTTTATCCTTCTGCCGCTCTCCCTCGCATTCTTGGTGAGTGCGGGATACATCCTCGAGGGCTAGACGACCCTCGAGGCAAGAATCGCGACGCGATCACCCTGATGTCTGGTCAGGATGAGGGTTTTTTCTCCGTGTCCCTTGAGAGTAATTTGGCGCCGGAACTCGTGGGGATCGATATCAATCCCACGTTTCTTGATTTCCAAAGAGCCTAGATGGGCTGAAGCAACCATTGCTTTGACCCGTTTGAGGTTGTAGGGCACAACTTCTTCGATCCGAAAACATTGGGCCAGGGGGCTCATGACGGGCTGGGAAGTGCTGAAGTAGGCGATAGTTTCATCGAGCATGACACCAGAATGTGACCGCGCTAGGTCCCCGATCAGGCGGGCTCGAATCACCGCGCCATCGGGCTCCACCAGGTAGTCCAAGAGTTCACCCGCCGGCGCGTCGGGCGAGTCTGCGCGCGAGATCATCTCCGCGGACCCCCTGGAAGACACAACCAGTGCACTGCGGGTGACCCCTTCTCGTTGAAGCGATCCGGACCACACCACCATTTCGGCGACAGAACCCTGGTAAGAGATCCACTGGGCCTCTGCGTCTTCGGGGATGAGCCCGCGGTCCATCCCGGGTGCAAGTTTGACACCGGAGGGTCGTTTATGCGCTTGGTCAAAAACCCAATTGAGGGCGGGGGACCAATCCATCGGATCGGTCAGTCGCTGAGATCCTGATCTTCTGGCGGGATCAAACCACAGACCCTCGTAGTTGCTGAGGTCGGTTTCCTCCGCTGTGGAGTGAGTCACCGTGGCGGTGTCGAAGGGTTGCAGGTTGTAGGCAGCCAGTGCTGCTGTCACAGCATCGGCTTCGACGGCCTGCACGTGCAGTCCAGTGCCGGCGAAGGCAAGTGAGTCCCCGCCGATGCCACACCCCAGGTCGGCAACACTCGTGATTCCGACGGTTTCAAAGCGATGGGCATGATGGCTGGATATTGCGAGCCTGGTGGACTGCTCCAGGCCATCCTTGGAAAAAAGCATGCGTTTGGCAAAGTCGCCAAATTTGTCAGCAGCCTTGAGACGCATGCCCCACTGGCTTACCACTGCCCTGACGACCTCTGGGTCATGTCCGGCTTTTCTGAGCCCACTGACTAACGCAGCGCTATCGCTCGAGGGTTGCTCTTGGTGGAGTGTGGCCAAAAGCCTCAAAGATTCCGGCCTCAGCAGCGCGCCTAGCTCGCTTCGGTCCATAACGGTATTCTGTCAGCTGAGAGATTTCTGGCACTCGTATTGCGTGAGTGCTAACTCGTTCGATACAGTTGAGTTAGCACTCGAAGAGTGAGTGTGCTAACCCTAAGTCTCAGAAAGAGGTCAACCGTGTCGGTCTCCATCAAACCGCTCGAAGATCGCATCGTGATCAAGCAGCTTGAAGCAGAGCAGACCACTGCTTCCGGTCTAGTTATTCCTGATACTGCTAAAGAAAAGCCTCAGGAAGGCGAAGTTATTGCTGTTGGACCGGGTCGTTTCGACGACAACGCCAACCGCGTCCCCATGGATGTTTCCGTAGGAGACATCGTTTTGTACTCCAAGTACGGGGGAACCGAAGTCAAGTTTGGCGCGGACGAGTACCTTGTCCTCTCGGCTCGCGACATCCTCGCGATCGTCGAGCGCTAAGCACCTCAGGCAGTAACAAAACCCCCGCACAGTGTGCGGGGGTTTTGTGTATCCAGGGGAGTTTTTCGGGTATAGCCTGTGTCGGTGGACAACCCCAACAACGGCAGGAACGGCTTCTTAGCAGCGCTCGCTGCTTACGGCCTCTGGGGTTTGTTACCTGCCTTCTTTGTGGCCCTGGACCCCACTGGTCCCGTCGAAATTCTGGCGTGGCGTATTGCCTTCTCGCTCGTTTTTTGTCTCGCCATCCTGCTGGTGTTGAAAAGGGTGAGCGTCACTCTGGGGCTTCTGCGAAACCGCAAAATTCTCGGCCTTTCCGCGCTTGCTGCGGTTTTGATTCTGGTGAACTGGTCGGTGTATGTCTATTCGTCTCTCAACGCTTTCATTGTGGAGGCAGCACTGGGATATTTTATCAACCCCCTTGTCACCGTTGGCCTCGGGGTCATCGTCTTGAAAGAAAAGCTTCGGCCCCTCCAGTGGGCATCGCTGAGCCTTGCCATGATTGCCGTGGTTGTCTTGGCCGTGGGGTATGGATCTGTTCCCGTCATTTCGTTGACTTTGGCTTTTTCTTTCGGGTTCTACGGCTTTGTCAAGAACCGAATGGGTCCTCGGGTGAAGTCGGTGGATAGCCTCGCTCTGGAGACATTGTGGCTAAGCCCTATCGCGATAGCGCTTTTGGTGTGGGTGGCCTTGGGCGAAGGACTGACGCTGGGAACACTGGGCCTGGGTCACACCGCTCTCCTGCTTTCTGTCGGCGCGGTGACCAGTATCCCGCTGCTGTTCTTCGGTGCTGCTGCCAGGCGTCTCCCCTTATCGATTATGGGGCTCATGCAATACATCGCGCCGGTGATGCAGTTTTCTTTTGGAGTGTTCATTATGGGCGAGCCGATGCCGCCAGAACGGTGGCTGGGCTTTGCTTTGGTGTGGGTGGCGTTGGTGTTCTTGAGCATTGATGCGCTCACCTCACGACGCAACAGGTTGTCGCAGCCGACAGAAACCCCCTAAAACGCGCTACCCGCCCGATTCATAGGGCTGAGTCTGTTACCGGGATGTAATGAAACTGGCTTGTTTTGCAAACATTTTGCGCCTAAATTAGAAAGATGTGGCTGCGTCTCGTGCGCAGTCGCTTTCTTGATAAAAAATAAACAAAAAGGAGCATCATGAGCGTATTGACTAAGGCGGGGAGTGGCTTTGCCATTCTGGCTGCCTCAGCGCTAGTGCTCAGCGGCTGTGCAGCCGCTGAAGAAGAGGCAACGACCACAGAGGAGACTACGTCTGCTGCTGTTGAGTCTTTGACTCTTAAGATCGGTACGGCCCTGCCCGTCACCGGTTCTCTTGCCTTCCTCGGGCCCCCCGAAGAGGCTGGCGTTGCGTTGGCTGCTGCTGACATTAACGCTGCCGACGCGGGCATCACCGTTGACGTTGTCGAAGGCGACTCGGGTGACTTGGACAACAAGGCATACGAGACTGAAATCCCCCGGCTTCTCAATGAAGGCGTAAGCGTCATCATTGGTGCCGCTTCCTCGAGTGTGTCCCTGTCCTTCATTGACCAGGTCACGAAGGAAGCTGGAGTCTTGATGATTTCTCCCGCAAACACTTCCACCACTCTTGCTGACTATGACGACGACGGACTGTACTGGCGTACCGCTCCTGCAGACTTCCTGCAGGGCGAGGCACTCGGTCAGCTCCTCGCTGCTGATGGCCACGAGACTGTTGCCTTCCTCACCTTGAATGACGCCTATGGCATCACTCTTGAAGAAGAAGCAACCAAGGCATTCGTTGCTGCAGGTGGCACCGTCCTCGGTTCCGCATCTGTCAACACCGGTGACACCAACTTGACCTCACAGGTCAACGAAGTGGTTTCTCTTGACCCCAGTGCTCTTGTTGTCATCCTCTTTGATGAGACCAAGACTGCTGTTCCTGAGATCATCGCAGCGGGATTCTCCAACGCCAACATGTACTTCACCGATGGAAACCTCGCGAACTACACCGATGATTTCCCTGCTGGCACCTTGACTGGTTCCAAGGGAACGCTTCCTGGTCCCACATCGACCAGCATCTCTGATGACTACAAGGAACGCGCTGACGCATTGTGGACTTCCATGGGAAACCCATCGCTGATTGAAGGCGACGTCTGGGCATACAGCACTGAGTCTTATGACGCAGTGATCCTTTCTGCCCTTGCTGCCCTTGCTGCCGGTTCGACCGACTCCAAGGACATGGCTGGCAAGCTGCAGGAAGTCTCCGGAGGTTCCGGTGGCGGAGAACTATGTGGTAGCTTCGCGGACTGTGCTGCCATCATCAACGCTGGTGGAGTTGCCGACTATGACGGCCTCTCCGGACCAATCACGTTCGGCGACAACGGTGACCCCACCGAAGCTGCCATTGGTATCTACGTGTACGGTGACGACAACAAATACCTGCCAGTCGATTAAGACTTGCAGCTCGCTGACCTAGGTCAGACGCGAAAGGCCCCGGCGTATGCCGGGGCCTTTTGCGTGGGGGGACCGGTGACGTTCTTTAGGGTTCACTGACCGCGCCTGGCACCGCCTACCAACGCCGATCCCCGCGAGGATCGCTGCGACATGACCATCGGCCGCTGAAGGCGCCCGAGAGGGAGCTTTAGGCTCCTAGAGAGCCCAAATAGAGCTCGATGACCTTGGGATCGTAAAGGAGCTCTCGGCCCGTTCCGGTGTAGGCGTCCTTGCCCTGATCTAGGACGTAGCCGCGATCACAAATCTGGAGGCAACGACGGGCATTCTGCTCCACCATAATTGTGGTCACACCAGCCTTGTTGATGTCCGAGACTCGGATGAATGCCTCATCCTGGCGCACGGGGGACAAGCCCGCTGAAGGCTCGTCCAGCAGCAGCACGGAGGGGTTCATCATCAAAGCACGGCCCATAGCGACCATTTGCCGCTCGCCGCCCGAGAGAGAGCCTGCACGCTGCTTGAGGCGTGCTCCCAGTTCCGCAAAAAGACTGGTGACAAGTTCTAGTCCCTCGGAGTACATCTGGGGTTTTTGGTAGACACCCATTTGGAGGTTTTCCTCGATGGTGAGGCTCGGGAACACATTGTTGTTCTGCGGAACGTAGCCGACACCACGCGCTACCAACTTGTCCGCCTGGAGGCCGGTAACGTCCTCACCGTTCAGGTAGATGCTGCCGCTACGGATTTTAGACTGGCCAAAGACCGCCTTCAGCAACGTTGACTTCCCTGCGCCGTTGGGGCCGATGATTCCGATGAGCTCGCCTTTGCGAGCTTCCAAGTTAGTGCCGTTGAGGATGTCTACACCGGGTAGATATCCAGCAACAAGATTGTCGACACGGACGACCATGTCATCTGAGGTAGTCATGATTTAGCTGGTCCCCTTTGGCTCAGTGAAGCGGCCAGTGACGACCCCTAAGTCCACATCTTGGTGGCTCCCGAGGTAGGCATCGACCACTGCCTCGTTCTTCATGACCACGTCAGGGGGACCTTCAGCGATGACGCAACCCTCGGCCATCACCACCACCCAGTCGGCAATGTGGCGAACCATTTGCATATCGTGTTCCACGAACAACACCGTCATGCCCTGTGCTTTGAGATTAAGAATATGACCCAGTAGAGATTCTGTGAGGGCCGGGTTTACCCCAGCCATCGGCTCGTCCAGCATCACCAAAGTGGGCTCGGACATGAGCGCCCGCGCCATTTCAAGCAGCTTGCGCTGTCCTCCTGACAGGCTCGCGGCGAAGTCATCCTTGAGCTTTAGGAGCCTGAATCGCTCGAGAATTTCGAGTGCCCGCGCCTCAATTTCTGCTTCCTGCTTTTTCCATAACGACGGGAAAATTGACTTGAATAGCGATTCTCCGGTCTGATTCTTCGCCCCAAGCTTCATGTTCTCCAGCACCGTGAGAAGCCCCAAGGCCTTGGTGAGCTGGAAAGTTCGAACTTGCCCCATCCGGGCGACCTTGTGCGCGGGCAAACCGGCCAAGTCGGACCCAGAAAAGGACCACGAACCAGAGTCAGGTTTATCAAACCCGGTGAGCAAGTTGAACAAGGTGGTCTTTCCGGCACCGTTGGGGCCGATCAGCGCAGTAATCGCGCCCCGGGGAATCTCGAGGTGTTCAACGTCCACCGCAGTCAGACCACCAAAACTCCTAGAAACATGGTCAGCGACCAGAATTGGATCGACCTTTTTCACACCAGGACCGGCTTCACCAATGTGGAGCCCCGTCGACTTTTCGGGTGGCTTCTCCCCAGGGTTGCTATTTGACAAAGGTCAACTCCCTCTTATCTCCAACAAGCCCCTGCGGTCGGATGACCACCAGGACGATCAGCAGGATACCGACCAAGACGAATCGCAACGACCCTGCTTGAGCCGAAGACAGTGCCCCCAGCACCCCGAGGTCCGCCAGGGCGGGCAGAAGGGACCCGAGGAACGCCTGGAGGACCCAGAAAATTACCGCCCCGAGGAGAGGGCCAAAAACGGTTGCAGCTCCACCAAGGAGCAACGCTGTCCAAACAAAGAAGGTCAACGAGGTAGCAAAAAGCATGGGGTTCGCAGAGGTCGGCATGACGTACAGCGCTCCGCCCAGTCCGGCGATCACACCCCCCACTACCAGAGCCTGCATCTTGTAAGCAAACACGTTTTTTCCGAGGGCACGCACGGCGTCCTCGTCTTCCCTAATTCCTTTGACCACTCGCCCCCACGGGCTCTTCACCAGTCGCCAGACAAACAAAAGGCAGAGAGCGAGCATGACGAGGCTGAGAGTCAGCACCCAAAACTGGTTTGCGGTGTAACTCCAGGGCCCAAATCCGTAGGCGCCGGGAGGGAAAGGGTTCACCGACCGGAAGTCGTCGGCATAAGCGACCAGACCGTCGGCCGAGCCCGTGGTCTTAATCCAGGTTGTGGAAAGAAGCAGCAGACGAATGATCTCGGCCGCCGCAATGGTCACAATTGCCAGATAGTCGCCTCGAAGTTGCAGAGTCGGAATACCCATCAAAAGAGCGAAAAGTGCTGAGGCAACCATGGAGGCCAAGAAAGCCGCCCACCAAGGGAAACCGAAAGTAAGCGAAGAAATCGCGTAACCGTAGGCCCCTACTGCCATGAACCCGGCGATACCGAAGTTCAACAGGCCGACGAATCCAAAGTGGACGGCCAGTCCCAAAGCAGCCATTGCGAATGCAACGGTGACCGGGCTAAAGAGTGCCTGCGCAGTATTGACAAGCAGCGAATTCCAATCCATTGCGGTACCCCTAACCTATTCGCTCTCGGCGCCCCAGGATGCCCTGAGGTCGGAAGAGAAGAACAACAATCATGACAACCAAGGCGCCCACGTACTTCAAGTCAGAAGGAATAAACTGCGCGGAGGTTTCGATTAAGAGCCCCACAATCATTGCTCCAACCAGAGCCCCAAAGGCCGTGCCCAGCCCCCCAAGTACCCCGGCCGCGAAGATGAACAGCAGGATTTTCTCTCCCATGTCCCATTTCAGTCCGGGCCTGAAATAGGCCCACAGAATGCCCGCGAGGCCGGCGAGACCACCGGCCAAGATCCACACGACGCGAATCACGCGATCAACATCGATTCCAGAGGCTGCGGCAAGTCCGGCGTTGTCCGAGACTGCTCGAGTTGCCTTGCCCATCTTGCTTCGCAACAACCAGAAAGCAAATCCGACGAGTACGAGCAAGCTGATGCCCATGCTGAACATGTCGTTGACGCTCAGCGACACAGTCCTGAAAAGGTTTATTTCAGGAGACCCAAGCGCTCCGGGAAGTTGCTCGGTGCCGCCGCCGACGAAGGCCTGCGTGACGTAACGAAGGGTAAGCGAGAGCCCAATCGAGACAATCATCATTTGCACGATGCCCACACCGCGTTGACGCAACGGGAACCAAATCCCCCGGTCAAGCGCCCAGCCCAATCCAGCCGAGAGTGCGACGGCGAGGGGAAAGGCGAGCAGGAGCGGGATTCCTAGCGCTGAAAGGAAGAGTGTGAATAGCGCCCCGGCGGTGACCATCTCGCCGTGTGCGAAGTTAGGCAACGCGGTCGTGCCAAATACGAGAGACAGTCCGATCGCGGCCAGGCCCAACAGGAGGCCAAAGTTTAAGCCGGCGAAGATTCGCATGAGGAACTGATCAAATTGACTGGTGGGGTTCCTTTCGCCCTCGCCTATGAAAAAGTTCCAGACAACACTGTTGGAGTAGCCCCATTCCATCGATTGGGTGGCGCCGCCTTCGAGCACGGCAACCCCTTCGGGCAGCGTATCTTCGACCAAGCTGATGTCGTAAGGACCAGGCTCGGGAACACCAATAGACCATTTGCCCTCGGCATCGGTCGTTACTTCGGCGGTGTACCCATTGCCTTCGACAATGATGCGAACCCCTTCGAGCGGAGTTCCCTCATTCTTGACGTTTCCTGAAATCTGATTCTCATAGTCTTCACCGACAGAATCGGCAAAGGCGGGAGCTCCGGCGAAGACACCCATCACAGCGAGGAGGGAGACCAGAAGGGCTTTCGCCAGACGACTCACTGTTCCTGGCCTCGAACGTTCGACAAATTCCACAGTTCCTCCGGCTACTCGAGAAAAGGAAGGGGCCGCGGGGAGTTCCCTCACGTCATCCTCGACGTCAAATTTTTTCATACTTTTTAGTTCGCAAATCTTTGATGGGGTTTTGTGCAAGTGATGCCATTATGCCCAGGTAACGCGCTGGGGTCTAACCAGTTACGATGTATCGCAACGCAATTGTGAGGTTTGAAGCGCCATTAGCGCCTAAAAGTAGGGATTTTTGATGGCTGAAGAAAATCCGTTTGGATTTGTCGGATTGACCTACGACGACGTGATGTTGCTCCCGGGACACACGGATGTTATTCCCAGCGCCGCCAACACGGCCTCACGCGTAACAAAGCGCATCTCCGTTGCTTCTCCCGTGGTGTCCTCAGCGATGGACACCGTGACCGAGGAGCGCATGGCGATTGCGATGGCTCGCCAGGGTGGGCTGGGAATTTTGCACCGCAACCTCTCCATCGAGGATCAGGCCAACGCGGTTGACAAGGTCAAGCGCAGTGAATCGGGAATGATTACCAACCCGGTCACCATCACCCCGGAAGAAACTGTGGCGGATGTGGACGCGCTGTGCGCGACCTTCCGAGTCTCCGGTGTCCCGGTCGTCACCGGGGATGGATTACTGGTGGGAATCATCACCAATAGAGATATGCGCTTTGTTCCAAGAGAAGTTGCTCACACCACCCTCGTCAAAGACGTCATGACGAAAGAGGGCCTCATCACCGGCTTCGAAGGAATGCCCGGAGAAGATGCCCTGGCAATTTTTGCCCAGCACAAAATTGAAAAGCTTCCCCTCGTGGATAAGCAGGGACGCCTCACGGGGCTCATCACGGTCAAAGACTTTGATAAGAGTGAGAAATATCCCCACGCCACCAAAGACGGCGAAGGTCGTTTGCGGGTGGGGGCAGCGATGGGGTTCTTTGGTGACGCACTCGAGAGGGCAGGAGCACTCAGAGATGCGGGAGTGGATGTCTTGGTGGTGGACACCGCAAACGGTGACTCCAAGGGCGTTCTGGATATTATTCGAGCCCTCAAAAAAGACAAGGCATTTGCAGCAATTGATGTCATCGGGGGGAACATCGCCACCCGATCGGGCGCCAAAGCGATTATTGATGCAGGTGCCGATGCCATCAAGGTGGGTGTGGGGCCAGGCTCCATTTGCACCACCCGCGTTGTTGCCGGGGTGGGAGTTCCCCAGATCACTGCTGTCTATGAGGCTTCTCTCGAAGCCAAGAAGGCCGGTGTTCCCTTGATTGCCGACGGTGGGCTGCAGTACTCCGGTGATATCGCCAAGGCGTTAGTTGCGGGTGCCGACACCGTCATGCTCGGGTCTTTGCTCGCCGGCACCGACGAAAGCCCCGGGGACCTCATCTTTGTCAACGGCAAACAGTTCAAGAGCTACCGCGGAATGGGCTCGTTAGGTGCGCTCCAGACCCGGGGCAAGAAGACGTCCTATTCGAGAGATCGTTACTTCCAGGCGGATGTCCCCAGCGATGAGCAACTCATTGCCGAAGGTATCGAAGGCCAAGTTCCCTATCGCGGCCCTGTTTCCTCCGTGGTGTATCAACTGATGGGCGGGCTTCGCCAGTCCATGTTTTATACGGGTGCGGCCACGATCGAAGAGCTCAAGAAACGCGGGAAGTTTGTCCGTATTACCCCGGCAGGCCTCAAAGAGTCACACCCCCACGACATCCAGATGGTTGTCGAGGCTCCCAACTACCGCCGCTAGAGGGCGCCGATAGGCTACTGGTCGTGAATGAAGTAGAGATTGGTCTCACCAAACGAGCCACGCGTGGATATTCCCTGGATGATGTTGCGGTTATCCCTTCGAGGAGAACCCGTGACCCTGAAGATGTGAACCTGACCTGGACGATCGATGCGTTCACATTTGATACCCCCGTCATCGCCGCTCCGATGGACTCCGTGATGTCCCCCGCTACCGCAATCGCGCTGGGCAAACAGGGCGGCCTTGGAGTACTCAACCTGGAGGGACTCTGGACCAGGTATGAAGACCCCACTTCGGTGTATCAAGACATTGCGGGCCTTTCCGAGGGTGAAGTCACCCCCGGATTACAGCGCATCTATGCCGAGCCGATCAAGGCAGAACTGATCACGCAGCGCTTGCAGGAAATCCGTGAGAGCGGCGTTCCCGTTGCCGGGTCACTGAGTCCCCAGCGCACTCGTGAGTTTCACGAGACGGTGGTGAAAGCCGGTGTTGACTTGTTCATTATTCGTGGCACTACCGTGAGCGCGGAACACGTCAGCCAAAACCGGGAGCCGCTGAATCTTAAGGAGTTCATCTACGAACTCGATGTTCCCGTCATCGTCGGGGGCGCTGCCACCTATACGGCGGCACTGCACCTGATGCGCACCGGTGCCGCCGGTGTGCTTGTCGGCTTTGGTGGAGGTGCCGCCTCCAGCACCCGGGCATCGCTGGGTATCCACGCACCCATGGCGAGCGCGATTTCGGATGTGGCCAGTGCGAGGCGCGATTACCTGGATGAATCCGGCGGGCGCTACGTTCACGTCATCGCCGATGGGGGCCTCGGCCAAAGCGGAGATATTGTCGCTGCCATCGCCACCGGCGCAGATGCGGTCATGCTCGGATCTACTCTGGCCAGAGCCTCTGAGGCACCAGGTTTGGGCTGGCATTGGGGCCAAGAAGCTCACCACCCCACGATGCCCAGGGGTTATCGGGCCTATGTGGGCGAGGGGGGAAGCCTGGAGGAGGTGCTGTTTGGCCCCGCACATTCCGCTGATGGCCGCACCAACCTGATGGGTGCACTGCGACACTCGATGGCGACCTGTGGGTATTCCGAACTTAAAGAATTCCAACGCGTCGACGTCGTCATCCAGCGCTAAATACCCACCTGGCCTTCAGGCCTTCGCTTTAGTCTGGAATGACGATGACCAATCCTTTGAGCGTCTGGCGCGTGGCGGTGCGCCCACGGTGGCTCGCAGCGTTAGCGCTCGCCCTCGTTGTCGCAGCGGTTTTTGCCGCCCTAGGCCAGTGGCAGCTCGAGCGCAGTATTGCTTCAGCCACCATCATCGAGCGCGACACGGAGACGGTGATTGCCTTGGATGCTCTTGAGCAACCGCAGTCGACCATGACCACCGAGGGCAGTGGTCGCATGGTGAGTATCACCTGCACGATCAATCCGGTCGATGACGTGGTGGTGACGAATCGTCAAGCAGAGGATCGTGCAGGCTCGTGGTTAGTGCGCCATTGCTTGACGGAGGCGGGAAGCTCTCTTGTTGTGGTGGCCGGGTGGTTGCAGGTCGGTAACGAGGAAGCGAGCATCGCCGGGGATCAGGGAATAGTGGTCGGGCGCTATGTCCCTACCGAATCCCCCCAGCAAACAGATTTGTTTGATGGACAGCGAGAGGCAGTTGCTGTTGCAGAGCTTTTGAACCTCTGGCGGGACCCGGGACCCGTGTATGGGGGCTATCTGGTCATGGAGCAGGCCCCAGAAGGTTTAGACACCATTGCCACATCGGCGCCCGAGGCCGAGCGGTCTCTCAATATTTTGAACCTTTTTTATGCGCTGGAATGGGCGATCTTTGGTCTCTTTGCCCTCTATCTGTGGTTCCGCCTGGTGAAAGATGCCTGGGAGCGTGAGCTCGAAGAGGCTCAAGTGCTTGACGCTAAACTTGTCTGATGGCTGTTCCTCTTATCCCCCGCACGGTGGTACCTGATCGGCTTCAGGGGGCGCTTGGCTGGTATCGCGTCGCGGCTTACATCACCGGTATCTTGCTGATTTTGCTGAGCGTGGAGATGGTGGCGAAATATGGATATGGGTTAGAACTGGAAATGAATGGCGCCCAAGGGTTCCTCGCTTTTGTTCCTGATGGAACCGTCCAAGCAATCAACCTGTCCTCCCTCATTCTGATCGTGCATGGCTGGTTCTACGTCGTGTATTTGTTCGCCTGTTTTCGGATTTGGTCCATCTTGCGCTGGCCCCTCTGGCGTTTCCTCTGGTTGGCATCGGGTGGGTTGGTTCCCTTACTTTCCTTCCCCATCGAGCATTATGCGACGAAGACTGTTCGGGGCGTTTTGCGCGAAATACGAGGAGAGCAGTGAGCGAATCCGCGGCTACACCTCGCCCGGTTCTGGTCATCGACTTTGGCGCCCAGTATGCGCAGCTAATCGCTAGACGGGTCCGCGAAGCGGGCGTGTATTCAGAAATTATTTCTCACACGGCGAGCGCGAAAGACATCGCAGCCAAAAACCCTGTGGCGTTGGTGTTGAGTGGCGGCCCCTCGAGCGTCTATGAAGAGGGTTCCCCCATCTTGCAGCCAGGGATTTTGGAGCTGGGGCTTCCGGTGCTGGGAATTTGTTATGGCTTCCAGGTGATGGCCAGGGAGCTCGGCGGCGTCGTGGGAAATACTGGTTTGCGCGAATACGGAGCCACGCAGGCGACCGTGAATCCTGACCTGACCCCTCTTTTTGCCGGGCAGCCCGGAACCCAAACCACGTGGATGTCACACGGTGACCAGGTTCAACAGGCTCCCCCAGGATTCGATGTTCTTGCCACCACTGAGGCCACTGCTGTTGCGGCTTTTGGCTCCCTCGAGCGCTCACTCTTTGGGGTGCAGTGGCACCCCGAAGTCAAACACTCTCCTTATGGTCAGGAAGTGCTCGATAACTTCCTTCACGACATTGCTGGCCTTGATCGCTCGTGGAACAGCGAGCACGTCATTGCCGCTCAAATCGAAGCCATCCGCGACCAGGTGGGGGATGGCCTGGTGATGTGTGGGCTTTCTGGTGGGGTGGACTCGGCCGTGGCTGCTGCTCTGGTTCACAAAGCCATCGGGGACCAACTCACCTGCGTTTTTGTTGACCATGGTTTGTTGCGTGAAGGTGAGCGTCGCCAGGTGGAGGAAGATTTTGTTGCCGCCACGGGTGTCCGGCTCGTCACCTTCGATGCTGCGGAAAAGTTCGTAGGCGCGCTCGCCGGTGTCAGCGACCCCGAGGAAAAACGCAAGATTATTGGCCGTGAATTTATTCGAAGCTTTGAAGAAGCATCCACGTCCCTTGTGGAGCAAGCCCACGTTGCAGGCGGCGAGGTGAAGTTCCTGGTTCAGGGCACCCTCTACCCCGATGTCGTCGAAAGCGGGGGAGGCTCCGGAACCGCAGTTATTAAGAGCCACCACAATGTCGGTGGGCTTCCCGAAGACATGGAGTTCGCTCTCGTAGAACCACTACGGACGCTATTCAAGGATGAAGTCAGAGCGATGGGCCGTCAGCTGGGTTTGCCCGAGGCCATTGTGGGACGCCACCCCTTCCCTGGCCCAGGCTTGGGGATTCGGATTGTTGGGGAAGTCACTCAAGAACGTCTGGACATCTTGCGCGCCGCGGACGCGATTGTTCGGCAAGAAATGACGAAGGCCGGTCTGGACGAAGAAATTTGGCAGTGCCCCGTTGTTCTTCTCGCTGATGTTCGATCTGTGGGTGTTCAAGGCGATGGCAGAACGTATGGCCACCCCATAGTGTTGCGCCCCGTCTCTAGCGAAGACGCGATGACAGCGGATTGGACCCGAATGCCCTATGACGTTCTTGCTGTCATTTCTAACCGCATCACCAACGAGGTGCCAGAGGTCAACCGCGTGGTGCTGGATGTGACCAGCAAACCGCCCGGCACTATCGAGTGGGAGTAGAACTACTCACCACGAAGAATGGCGAGCAGGCGCAGGATTTCGACATACAGCCACACTACGGTGACCATGATGCCGAAGGCTCCCTGCCAGCCATAAACCCTTGGTGCGCCCTTTTCAACGCCTGCTTTGATGGATTCAAAGTCCATCACCAGCGAGTAGGCGGCGAGGAAGACGACCAAGATGCCAAGGATGACTCCCATGGGGATTCCAAAGATTTCTACGCTGCGAAGCCCAAACATGCCATCGGTGGCGCCAAAAGCCATCAGACCAAAGTTCACCAGAGAGAACACCAGATAGCCGACCATGGCGACCATGACGATGCGGTTCATCCGGGGTGAGGTGCGGAACTTTCCACTGAGAAACAAGAACAGTGTCACCCCGATGACGGCGAGGGTGCCAAACACGGCCTGGGTGACGATGCCCTCCCACATGCCGTTGAAAAACCGCGAAATTCCACCAACGAAGAGACCTTCGAATCCGGCGTAAGCGAGAATCAAACCCCGGGATGGCTGCTTCCTGAAAATATTGACCAATGCCAAAACGAGTCCGATAATCAGACCGGGGATAGCGAGAGCAGGAATAACCCAACCCACCACGGCACCCGCAAGCAACACACCAAAAGCAATGAGGGTTTTCATCACCGTGTCTTCATACGTCATTCGGCCGGTGTCGGAACCCGTTGCGGAAGGCTTGCCATAAAGCTCATCGAGCGTGGCAGCGCCAGGGGTCGCTACGGAGTTCTCGCGGAAAGCGAGAGATCGCGAGAAAGCTGGGTTGGAGTTCGACATGGTGGCCTTTCTGTGGGTCACGAGGACCCTTCCATTCTAGGTAATGGGCTGGATTTTAGCTGGGCATCAGGTGGAAAACACTTGTTGCCAGCCGACGAAGACGATCGCGCCAATAATCACATATCCCACGACCCACAGCCACCCCAATCCCACAGCCACCCACGCTAAAGCTTCGCCGCGTTGCTCGGACCTTCGGGCTTGGCCCACGGCAAGGTAACCAAACACGACGGCCAAGGGGCTCAGGGCTATCGCCAAAATCAAAGAAATAATGGCCAGAATGTTCATTCCGCTGCGTGGCCGCGGCCCTTCCACCCCTGCCACTTCGGGGGGAACTTCTGGCTCTTCGGTCAGGGGCCACTCCTCCTGCTCCGTTGCTTGGGCAGGCTCTGGGGGAAGGGGTATGGATCCTGTTTCGCGAAGGATTCGATCGGTGTCGAGAGTGGCGAGGTCCACTGTTCCTGGGGGAACTTCTGGCTCGATGAGAGGCTCTTCACTCTCCGAGGGGGTGGGATCCTGGGTGCTCACGAGCTAAGGCTAGCGAAGCTATCGGTGGTGGGCTTTAGACTGGGGCGGTCATGTCGCAGATTCCCCCCGCCTTAGTCGAGGGGTTGAATCCCCGGCAGAGCGAAGCAGTTGCTTATCGGGGCAACGCACTACTGATTATCGCTGGCGCAGGGTCTGGGAAAACCACTGTTTTGACCCGCCGCATTGCTGGTTTGTTGGCATCAAGGGACGCCTGGCCAAGCCAAATCCTCGCGATCACTTTCACCAACAAGGCCGCCGGGGAGATGCGCGAGCGGGTGGAAGGGTTAGTCGGAGAAGCCTCCCGCGGGATGTGGATTTCCACCTTTCACTCCGCGTGTGTTCGAATCCTGCGCAAAGAACACGACCGTTTTGGATATTCCAGCTCGTTCACGATTTATGACTCTGCTGACCAGCGCGCATTGGTGAAGCGAATCTTGAAAGAACTGGATACGACTGATTCCGGACTCACGCCCGGTGCGATCATCGGGAAAATGTCGAGGTTGAAAAACGAACTCTCCGATGTTGACACCTATCGCCGCACTTCGGACTCTTCCGATCCCGCTGACGCACTTTTCCTCGAAATTTGGGATCGCTATCAAAGAGAGCTCACCCGATCTCAGGCTTTCGATTTTGATGACCTGATCGGTCAGACGGTCTATCTTTTCCGCGCTTTCCCTGACGTGGCCGCGAAATATCAGACACGGTTTCGCCACGTGTTGGTGGATGAGTACCAAGACACCAACCACGCCCAATACGCTCTCATTCGCGAGCTAACTCGACCGGTAGACGCTGCGCACATTCCTGAGGGATCTACCTTCAAGCCCTCCAGCGATGGCGGGATTCCCGGGGCCTCCCTGACCGTGGTTGGCGATTCCGATCAGTCGATTTATGCCTTCCGCGGGGCGGATATTCGCAACATCACCGAGTTTGAGCGTGACTACGCCGGCGCCACGGTGATCTTGCTCGAGCAGAACTATCGCTCAACCCAGAACATTTTGGATGCGGCCAACGCCGTCATTGGTAATAACTTTGACCGCAAAGCTAAAAACCTTTTCACCGATTCCGGGGCCGGCGATGACATCGTGGGATTCACCGGTTACAGCGCTTACGACGAAGCTCAGTTTGTCGCTGATCAGATTGTGGCGTTGTCTCACGAGGGCATTTCGTACTCGGAAATGGCTATTTTTTATCGCACCAATGCCCAGACCCGAGCTCTCGAAGACATTCTTATCCGCTCTGCTCTTCCTTACCGGGTCATTGGCGGCACCAAGTTTTATGAGCGGGCAGAAGTCAAAGACGTCATGGCCTATCTCATTGCCATCGCCAATCCTGCCGATGCACTCGCCCTCCGCCGCATCCTCAACACGCCTAGGCGTGGCATTGGCCCGGCCACCGAGACGGCCCTAGTGGGACTCGCGGATAGGCAGGGGATCACCCTTCGCGAGGCGTTGCGTGTAAGTGCAGAACTGGGTCTTGGCCCGAAAGTGACGCAGGCGATGCTCTCCCTCGGCGAAGCCCTCGATGGGGCGTCGGCGACCATGGTGGAAGATCCCCCCGTGAAAACGGTGGAGATGATTTTGCAACACACGGGCTATTTGACTCTTTTGCAGGCCAGCATTGACCCCCAAGACCAGGCACGGGCAGAAAACGTGCAGGAATTGGTGTCAGTCGTTCGAGAATTTGGCCGCAACAACCCCGATGGAGGGCTGGTTGATTTCCTCACCGAAGTGTCCTTGGTGGCAGCGGCAGATGATCTGGATGATGAAAAGGGAACCGTTTCTCTCATGACACTGCACACCGCTAAGGGCCTCGAGTTCGATGTGGTGTTTCTTACCGGAGTCGAAGAAGACCTGCTGCCCCACCGGATGAGTGCGAACGAGCCGGGTGGTTTGCAAGAAGAGCGTCGCCTTCTCTATGTCGGGCTCACGAGAGCGCGCAAGAAACTTCACCTTTCTTTAGCGATGTCGCGGAGCACCTTTGGTGACACCGCCATTGCCACCCCCAGCAGGTTCTTGTCTGAAATTCCCGCATCCCTTATTTCGTGGCGAGAATCTCAAGCCGCCACCGGAGGAAGTGGCCATGTTTTGGGGTCCTCCGTGAGAAGTAGCTCGTGGCAGGGGTCAACCGGTGGCTCGAGCAGAAGCCCGCGAATATCGGATGAACTTCCGCGTGCACCCAAGAAGACGGAATGGGCCAACCGTGTTACCGCCGCGGTCAGGGATAACGGGGATTTGACCCTGGCGCCAGGCGATCACATTGAACACGTTGATTTTGGCCCGGGTGTCGTGAAAATGGTCTCGGGTGAAGGTGCGAAGAAGGTGGCAGAGGTCGTTTTTGATCACAAGGGCACCAAGCGTCTTCTGATCAAGATTGCCCCAATTACCAAGCTGTAGACCGTGTCGATGCCTCTTGTTTGAGCGCTAGGCTTGTCATCGATTCCCCGCACTCGTCGAGGAGAGCGGTATCGCGAGAATCATCTTCTCTTTCATTCCTAGCCGACAACCCGGAAGGACCCCCTGGCGTGGATCTTTACGAATATCAAGCCCGTGACATGTTTGAGCGCCATGGCGTTCCTGTTCTGGCAGGCATCATCGCTGACACCCCGGAAGAGGCCCAGGCGGCAGCAGAAAAAATCGGTGGCCTCACCGTAGTGAAAGCACAGGTCAAAGTGGGAGGCCGCGGCAAAGCGGGCGGGGTGAAGGTTGCCCCCAACCCAGCAGATGCGAAAACTGCCGCTGAAGCAATCCTGGGCCTCGACATCAAAGGCCATGTGGTTCGTCGTGTGATGGTTGCCCAGGGCGCCGCCATCGACACAGAGTTCTACTTTTCCGTATTGCTCGATCGCGCCAACCGTAACTACTTGGCGCTGTGTAGCTACGAGGGCGGAATGGAAATCGAACAACTCGCGGAAGAGCGCCCCGATGCCCTTGCCCGTGTTGCTATTGATCCCAGCCACGGCATTGACCTGGCTAAGGCCAAGGACATCGCAAGGCTCGGCGGTTTCCCCGACGAGCTGATCGATTCCGTTGCCCCCGTGTTGGTTTCTTTGTATGAGGTTTTCGCCTCAGAAGATGCCACCCTGGTGGAGGTCAACCCGCTCGTGCTGACCGAGTCGGGTGAAATTCTGGCGCTTGATGGCAAGGTCACCTTGGATGAGAATGCGGGCTTCCGCCAGCCTCATCACGCGGACCTCGCTGATTCCGCATCGGCTGACCCGCTCGAAGAAAAAGCGAAAGCCCACGATCTCAATTACGTGAAGCTCGATGGTGAAGTTGGAGTAATCGGAAACGGTGCTGGTCTGGTGATGTCCACACTCGACGTCGTCGCCTACGCCGGGGAAAACCACGGTGGAGTCAGGCCCGCAAACTTCCTAGACATCGGAGGGGGAGCATCTGCAGATGTGATGGCCGCCGGTCTCGATGTGATTCTTGGTGACCCACAGGTCAAGAGCGTTTTCGTCAACGTCTTCGGTGGCATCACTGCCTGCGACGCTGTCGCAAACGGCATCGTGAAGGCCCTGGAAATGATTGGGGACGGCGCCACGAAGCCCCTGGTTGTTCGCCTGGATGGAAACAGCGTGGAAAAGGGTCGCGAGATCCTCGCCGCCGCGAACCACCCGCTTGTGACACTGGCGGAAACCATGGACGAAGGCGCAGACAAAGCTGCCGCTTTGGCAGCGAAGTAAGGAAGAACACTATGTCGATTTTTTTGGATTCAGACTCCGTTGTCATCGTTCAGGGCATCACCGGTGGTGAGGGCAGCAAGCACACCGCGTTGATGCTCGCTGCCGGGACCAACGTGGTGGGTGGAGTGAATGCTCGCAAGGCAGGAACCACCGTGACCCACGGCGACAAAGAGTTGCCTGTGTTTGCCACGGTTCAGGAAGCGATGGAAAAGACTGGCGCCAATGTCTCGGTGGCCTTTGTTCCACCCGCTTTTTCCAAAGATGCGGCCATCGAGGCAATCGATGCTCGCATTCCTCTGTTGGTCATCATCACCGAGGGCATTCCCGTCCAAGACACGGCGGAGCTTTGGGCACACGCCCAGACTGTCGGTGGGACGAGGATTATTGGGCCCAACTGTCCGGGAATCATTACCCCCGGTGTTGCGCTTGCGGGAATCACCCCCGCCACCATCACCCAGTCTGGCCCGATTGGCTTGGTGTCTAAATCGGGCACTTTGACTTACCAAATGATGTTTGAGCTGCGCGATATCGGTTTCTCCACCGCCATTGGTATTGGTGGTGACCCGATCGTGGGAACGACACACATCGACGCTTTGGAGGCATTTCAGAACGACCCCGACACCAAAGCCATTGTCATGATTGGTGAAATTGGTGGCGACGCCGAAGAGCGCGCCGCTGAGTTCATCAAGGCTCACGTGACGAAACCGGTGGTGGGTTATGTCGCAGGCTTTACTGCCCCGGAGGGTAAGACCATGGGTCACGCGGGAGCAATTGTGTCAGGTTCGGCCGGAACGGCACAGGCGAAAAAAGAAGCCCTCGAGGCTGCTGGCGTGAAGGTCGGGAAAACACCGAGCGAAGCGGCAGCACTGATGCGCGAGGTCATGGCAGCACTGTAGGTCATCCCGGCCCTGGGGGTGGCTGGCGATAGGCTCAAACCGCCATGAAAGCCCGCCTCGTTCTTCTCGCAACCATCCTCGATGTCGTGGTGCTTGCAGGGCTTGGCGTGGGTATCTTTTTTGCGCCCCTAACTCTGGTGTGGGCTTTTAGCGATGGGTTTTCTACCCAGTTGGTGGATTCCTGGGCTGTCGCTGTGCAGGGCTGGTTCCTGGGCCACTCGGTGCCACTGGCCATCGAACTTCCGGAGGAATTGGCGCAATCTCTGGGTCTCGGGGCGCTGGGACAAAGCTTTCAGGTCACCGTCGCCCTGTTGGGGATTGCCCTGTTGACTCTGCTGTGGGGATATCGCATCGGAGCTCGCCAGGGGACCGGGCGTTTTCCCTTTCTTACCTGGTTTTTGGCCATCGGCACCATGGTGGGCCTCAGTTTTCTTCTCGTGTTTTTTCTGCCTGCTGGCATAGTGACGATTGACATCATGGACGCCCTCGTTCGACCCGCGTTGTTTCTGGCGGCAGGGCTTGCCTTGGCCACCTGGGCTGGGCCCAACACTGCGGGGCGAGAAATTATCCGTGACAGGATTCCCCAGGTCGCCTCCTCCATCATTCGTGCTGGATTTGCAGCCGGTGTAGGCTCCCTCATCGCCATGGTTGGCGTAGCCGCCCTCGTGGTTTCGGTGTTGCTTGTGCTGAATTTTTCCTCGGTGATTTCCCTCTATGAAGCACTCCAACCTGGCGCCTACGGAATCATTGCGTTGTCTATTGCCCAGCTGGCGTTGCTGCCCACGGTGGTGGTGTGGGTGTTTTCCTGGCTGATCGGCCCAGGGTTCGCCCTCGGAGTGGGGGCGATGGTTTCCCCACTGGGGACATCCCTTCAAGCCGTTCCCGCTCTTCCCCTCGCAGGGATTGTTCCACAGGTGGTTCCCTCGTGGTCACTCGCGATCATTGCCCTCCCCGCAGTGATTGCTTTCGGGGCGGGGATCGCTTCGCGAACACGGCTGCTCGGGGAGACCCGAGGGGGCCTGTGGGTGGGGGACTCCGGGACTCCATGGTTTGCCCAACCAGCCTTGATGTCACTGTTTTCAGCCCTACTTGCTTCTGTGGTTGCTGCCGGAGGTGGCGCACTATTGGCGGCACTGGCTAGTGGGGAGATGGGTCCGGGGCGTTTTGTTCAGGTGGGACCAGACCCCGCAACGATTGCCTTGTGGTGGGGAACCGAAGTCTTTGCCGGCGTGTTGTTGGGCTTCCTCTCGGGGGGGCTCGCCCGCTCCCTCTCCTCGACCCGCCGATAAGGTTGAGGCGTGCGCTCACGGATTCTGGTACTCATCTCCGGTTCCGGCACGAACCTCGAAGCCCTCCTGCATTCCCTGCCAAATTCCCGCATTGCGGCTGATGTCGTGGCTGTGGGGTCAGACCAGGAGGCCGCAGGCCTCCAGCATGCCCACCAGCGGGGGATCCCCACTTTTGTTCTCGGTTTCGAGAAGGGCATGAATCGCGAAGCCTGGGCGCGCGACCTCGGTGACGCGATGGATACTTTCACTCCCGATCTGATTGTTCTCAGTGGCTTTATGCGGCTTCTTCCCCCCTCTCTTCTCGCTCGATTCGAGTCCCGCATCATCAATACCCACCCCTCCTTCCTGCCGGAATTCCCTGGCGCGCATGCTGTCAGGGATGCACTTGATGCGAAGGTGGTGGAAACTGGCGCTTCGGTGATTGTTGTCGATGCCGGGGTCGATACCGGCGAAATCCTCGCCCAGAGCAGGGTTTCAGTTTTCCCCGGCGACACGGAGGAAAGCTTGCACGATCGCATCAAAATTCTCGAACGACAGCTGTTGCTCGAAGTTCTCACCACCCTCATCCCCACTCCCTAAGGACACCATGACTTCCACACATCGCATCATGCCCACCCGCGCGCTGGTGTCTGTGAGCGATAAGACCGGCCTTCTTGATCTTGGGAGGGCTCTGTTGGGATATGGAATAGAGATTGTCTCGACGGGTTCCACCGCGCAGCAATTGCGTCAAGCAGGGATTTCGGTCACCGATGTGAGCGAGGTCACCGGCTTTGCCGAAGCGCTTGATGGCCGGGTGAAAACCCTCCACCCCGCCATTCATGGCGGCATCCTGGCGGATTTGCGGAAACCCGACCACATTGTCGCGCTAAAGAAACTGGGAATCGAAGCGTTTGGCCTCGTGATTGTGAACCTCTACCCCTTTGTTCACACTCTGGCTTCCGGTGCCGAGAGCGAAGAGATTATCGAGAACATCGATATTGGTGGGCCAGCAATGGTGCGAGCGGCCGCGAAGAACTTCGCCAATGCCACCATCATTGTTGACCCCTCGAGTTACGAAACGCTTCTCAGCCAGCTGGCTGAGGGTGGGACCACGGAGAGCTTTCGTCGAGAGCGAGCCGGATTAGCTTTCGCCCACACTGCCCGGTATGACTCTGCTGTCGCAGGGTGGTTTGGCGGGGGCGCCCGGGTCAGTTTTCACGCCGACAAGATCGGCGACCTTCGCTATGGCGAAAACTCCCACCAGACCGCCAGCGTGTTTGTCACTCACCCGGAGACTCCCGGGCTCGCTCTGGCACAGGTGCTGCAGGGTAAGGAGATGTCCTATAACAACTATCTCGATGCGGAAGCGGCCATCAGGGCGGCCTATGACCATGAGGCTCCCACGATCGCGATCATCAAACACCAAAATCCGTGTGGGGTGGCGAGTGACCCCGATGTGGCGAGCGCTCACCGTCTCGCCCACGAGTGCGACGCGGTGTCGGCGTTTGGTGGGGTGATTGCCAGTAATCGAGTGGTGGATAGAGACACCGCACGATCGATTGCGGAGATTTTTACCGAGGTTGTGGTGGCTCCAGGCTTTAGCCAGGAAGCGCTCGAGGTGTTTGCCACCAAGAAAAACCTTCGTGTGGTGGCTTTGCCAGAAAACTTCGCGCCACCAACACAGGAATGGCGGCACATCTCCGGTGGCGTTTTGGTTCAAGAGGCCGATCAACATTTCACCCCCGCATCCCAGTGGACTCAGGTCGCAGGGGAACCTGTCGAGGATGCCACCCTCGCTTCTTTGGAGTTTGCGTGGCGAGCGGTTCGATCGGTGAAGTCCAACGCCATTTTGTTGGCGTCAGGCTCCGCGAGCGTGGGAATTGGGATGGGCCAAGTCAATCGAGTGGATTCCGCCAGGCTTGCCGTGGAGCGCGCCGGAGATCGCGCGCGTGGCAGCGTGGCAGCCTCTGATGCGTTCTTCCCTTTTGCCGATGGGCTTCAGATTCTTGTGGAGGCGGGGGTGTGCGCAGTGGTTCAACCAGGTGGTTCCCTCAGAGACGAAGAAGTGATTGAGGCAGCCCGGGAAGCGGGCATTGCGCTATTCCACACCGGAGAGCGGCACTTCTTTCACTAAAGACTGAGGGTGCCAATCTGGTCACCGTATTCGGTGGTGCCGGTGTCGGCGAAGCCCAGTTTATGAAAGAACTGTCCGGGGCCTGCTTCGTCGCTGGACCAGACTGCGGTCAGCGTGCTGTGGCCCAGAGCAGCCGCTTCTTCTTGCGCGGCTTGAATGGCAAATCGACCTACCCCTTTGCCCTGCCAGGCGGCTGCGACACTGACCCGCCAAAGGCAACTGCGCAGTTCGGGCTGGGCGTGAGTCTGGTCAAAATGGGCCCGAACAAATCCCACAACCTCGTCACCGGAGAGAATCACGCGGCCCCATGTTTTGCTGTGATCGAGGGAGGCATCCGCTTGCTCATAGGTCACGGGCGTGACGAAGGCTTCTTGGCCTGGCACCAACTCAAGCGTGTTCGCCTGCAACGCCGTGGTGGCGGAGAGTTCTTCAAGCCGGAAGGTTTCCATCAATCCACGCTAGTGGGGGAGGGAGAAGAAGGGGAATGTATCTTTATGTAAAGATACATTGTATTTGTCGGTTAGACTTGTTCCACCGCCTGTAGCGGGACTTTCGAAGGGATATGCACGTGGAAAAAATCAAGGTTGACGGTGTTCTTGTGGAACTCGACGGCGACGAAATGACGCGCATCATCTGGCAGTTCATCAAAGACCGCCTCATTCACCCCTACCTCGACATCGACCTTGAGTATTACGACTTAGGCATTGAGAAGCGTGATGAGACCGATGATCAGATCACCATTGACGCCGCCAACGCCATCAAGAAGCACGGCGTGGGTGTGAAGTGCGCCACAATCACCCCCGATGAAGAGCGGGTGAAGGAATTCGGCCTGAAAAAGATGTGGCGCAGCCCCAACGGGACTATCCGCAACATTTTGGGTGGCGTTATCTTCCGCGAGCCCATCATTATTTCGAATATCCCCAGGCTCGTTCCAGGCTGGAACAAGCCCATCATCGTCGGCCGCCACGCCTTTGGCGACCAGTACCGCGCTACTGATTTTGTCTTTGATGGCCCAGGAACGTTGACCCTGAGCTTCCAGCCCGATGGCGGGGGCGAGGCGCAGAGCTTCGAGGTCTTCCAAGCTCCCGGCGGCGGCGTTGCAATGGCGATGTATAACTTGGACTCGTCGATTCGCGACTTTGCGCGTGCTTCCCTGAACTACGGGCTCTCTCGCAACTACCCGGTCTACCTCTCGACCAAGAACACCATCTTGAAGGCCTATGACGGCCGTTTCAAGGACCTCTTTGAGGAAATCTTTGAGGCAGAGTTCAAAGACAAGTTCGCCGAAGCCGGCATCACCTACGAGCACCGCCTCATTGATGACATGGTCGCTTCTGCCATGAAGTGGGAGGGTGGATACGTCTGGGCCACCAAGAACTATGACGGTGACGTCCAGTCCGACACCGTCGCCCAGGGTTTTGGGTCGCTCGGTTTGATGACGAGCGTGTTGACCACGCCCGATGGCGCCATTGTGGAGGCAGAGGCTGCCCACGGCACCGTCACCCGCCACTACCGCGAGCACCAGAAGGGCAACCCCACCTCGACCAACCCGATCGCGTCCATCTTTGCTTGGACGAGGGGCCTTATGCACCGCGGAAAGCTCGATAGCAACCAGGCTCTGATTGATTTTGCCCACACCCTGGAAGACGTTGTTATCACCAGCGTCGAAGCGGGAGCGATGACGAAGGACCTGGCCTTGCTGGTGGGTCCCGACCAAACCTGGCAGACAACAGAGGGGTTCCTCGCCACACTGGATCAGAACCTCAGCCAACGTCTCGGCGGATAGTCCCAATACCCCCAGGGGTATATACTGGACGGGTCGTGAGAACCTCAACACCTAAGGAGAACCATCGTGTGTAGCCCAGCGCGTTGTAACCGTTGCAGCAAGGTCACCTGGACCGGCTGCGGAGAGCACATTGACGAGGCCTTGGCTGGTTACGCGCCAGACGAGCTCTGCAAGTGCGCATAAAGAAAATCTAAGCTTGAGGCCCCGGGAAACCGGGGCCTCAACTAGTTAAAGATGATGGTGCGAACGCCATCCACCATGATGCGGTGTTGGGAAAACCACCGGACCGCTTGGGTCAGCGTGCGAGATTCTTCATCCTGACCGGTCGCCTTCAGTTCCTCAGGTGATTGGGAATGATCCACCCGCATCACGTTTTGCTCGATGATGGGACCCTCGTCGAGATCGCTGGTGACAAAGTGAGCGGTGGCTCCAATGAGTTTGACGCCGCGTTCGTGGGCTTGACGATACGGGTCAGCCCCCTTGAATCCCGGCAAGAACGAGTGGTGGATGTTGATGGCGCGGCCCTCGAGAGCATCACACACGCGTGGGCTCAACACCTGCATGTAGCGTGCCAACACCACAAGCTCAATGTCCATCTTCTCGACCACGTCGAGAAGATGATTCTCAAACGACGCCTTGTCTTTTTCGGAAGAAATGGGCTGAGACCAAAACGGGACGCCATAAAACGACGCGAGCGGTTCGAGGGCATCGTGGTTGGACATCACCAGGGGGATGGTGATGGACAGGTGGCCATCGCGCTGGCGCACTAAGAGGTCAGTGAGGGTGTGACTGGCCTTAGAGCTCAGCACCAATGTCCGAAGCGGCCGACCCAGCGTATTGATCTCGGCGGTCAGGCCATATTTTTTGATCACGGGGGCGAGTGCGGCCGAGACATCCTCGAAGGAGGAGGAGGTTTCTACCTGAAGGCGCATGAAAAAGCGGCCAGTGTCGTCGCTCGAAAACTGCTGGGACTCGGTGATGTTGCCGTGTGCCTGAACCAGGGCGCCACTGACCGCGTGGACAATGCCTGGTTGGTCATCACACGCGAGGGTGATGATGAAGTGGGACAAGGTTTCCTGCACGTGCCTAGTGTAGAGCCCCTTCCCAGAGGGTCCACGGACTTCCCACCCGCGCTGTGGGTAAGCTGGTGGGACGCAACTGGCGCGAAGGTGGATCACCATCGGGGAGCGTAAAGAATGTGTGCTGGCCGTGCGCCTGGGCTTAGTGGACAACCCCCTATTCCTCTACGCAAGGGAGAAACCCATGAACACCATGAGCCAGAAACTCGCTGAGCTTGACCCCGAGATCCAAGAAGTGTTGGACAAAGAGCTCGGGCGTCAGCGCTCCACTCTGGAGATGATTGCCAGCGAAAACTTTGTCCCGCACGCTGTCCTGGAGGCCCAAGGCAGCGTCTTGACCAACAAATACGCCGAAGGATATCCGGGAAAGCGTTACTACGGTGGGTGCGAATTTGTTGATATCGCCGAAAACCTCGCTATTGACCGTGCGAAGAAGCTTTTTGGCGCCGCCTACGCCAACGTCCAGCCTCACTCCGGTGCCAGCGCCAGCGCTGCCGTTCTGCACGCGTTAGCCCAACCCGGTGAGACCATTCTTGGTCTGGAGCTCGCCCACGGTGGCCACCTTACCCACGGGATGCGCCTGAACTTTTCGGGCAAGGTATACAACGCCACCTCGTATGGGGTTGACCCCGAAACGTTCTTAATCGACATGAATGTGGTGAGAGACAAAGCTCTCGAGCACAAGCCCAAAGTCATCATTGCGGGCTGGTCGGCGTATCCCCGCCAGTCAGATTTCGCGGCGTTTCGCGCCATTGCCGATGAAGTGGGTGCCTACCTGTGGGTCGATATGGCTCACTTCGCTGGCCTGGTTGCTGCGGGCCTCCACCCCAGCCCCGTGCCCCACGCCGATGTTGTGTCCACCACCGTTCACAAAACCCTCGGCGGACCGCGGTCGGGTCTTATCCTCAGCCGCGACGAAACACTGGCCAAGAAGCTGAACTCTGCAGTGTTCCCCGGCCAGCAGGGTGGCCCATTGATGCACGTGATTGCCGCCAAAGCAATCGCGTTCAAGTTGGCGATGGAACCAGAGTTCACAGACCGTCAGGAACGCACTATCCGAGGAGCCCAGGCGATTGCTGCTCGCCTGGTATCTGAAGATTCCAAGAGTGCCGGAGTGGACGTGTTGACCGGGGGAACCGATGTGCACCTAGCCCTGGTGGATTTGAGGAACTCGCCATTGGATGGACAGCAAGCAGAGGACCTTCTCCACACGGTCGGAATCACTGTGAACCGCAATGCGGTTCCTTTTGACCCCAGGCCCCCCATGGTCACCTCCGGTGTGAGAATTGGAACTCCAGCGCTTGCCACTAGAGGATTTGGTGACACCGAATTCCACGAAGTCGCTGACATTATCGCTCACACTTTGATGCCCAATCCCGATGTTCCAGCTCTTCAACAGCGGGTCAACGACCTGACGAGTGCCTGGCCTCTCTATCCCGAACTGGGGTAGGGCGTGGTTGCACAGCGCTTGGATGGAGTGGCTGTCGCTGCGGAGATCAAGTACGAACTCCGGGCGAGAGTCGAGGCACTCAAGGCGCAGGGAATAATGCCTGGTCTTGGCACCCTGCTGGTGGGGGATGACCCGGGATCACAATGGTATGTGGCGGGAAAACACCGCGATTGCGAAGAGGTGGGGATTGCCTCCTTCCGAAAAGACCTCCCCGCCACGGCAACCCGGGAAGAAGTACTGGCAGCTATTGCTCAGTTCAACTCTGACCCAGAGGTGACGGGATATATTGTGCAGTTGCCTCTGCCCGGGCACCTCGACACCGATGAAATACTGGAAGCCATCGATCCGGATAAAGATGCTGATGGCCTTCATCCCATGAATCTGGGCCGATTAGTGAACAAGGTTTCAGGAGAACTAACCTCGCCTCTGCCGTGCACGCCGCAGGGGATCGTGGAGTTAGTGCACCGCTCAGGTTTCTCCTTTGAGGGCCAGCACGTTGTGGTTCTCGGTCGTGGTGTGACCGTGGGTCGCCCGATTGGGCTCCTACTGACCCGCAAGGGCATCGATGCCACCGTCACACTCACCCACACCAAAACCCGGGATATTGCCGCACTCTTGCGCCAAGCGGACCTGGTGGTGGCCGCAGCGGGCGTGGGGCGCATGGTGACTGCCGATATGGTCAAGCCCGGTGCGATTGTGCTGGATGTCGGCGTGAGCCGAGAGGTGAGAGAAGGCCGTTCCGTGGTGGTGGGGGATGTTGACGAAAGCGTGTGGGAGATTGCCGCTGCGGTATCTCCCAACCCTGGCGGCGTCGGCCCGATGACGAGGGCTTTGCTCTTGCGTAATGTGGTGGACATGGCTCAAGCAAAGGTGGCGTAGGTGGCAAAGCTTTATTTCCGATATGGCGCAATGAACTCTGGCAAATCGACGGCTCTGTTGCAGGCGGCCTATAACTACGAGGAACGTGGGCAGCGGGTCCTGCTTGCAAAACCGGTGATTGACACCAAGGGCGACCGCATGATTGTCTCCCGGCTCGGTGTTTCGAGAGAAGTTGACCTGGTCATCAGCCCCACCACGGATGTGGTGAACCTGGTGGATGTCGAAGCCGAGCGTATTAAGCGTGAAGAAGGGGCGACCATCTCGTGCCTCCTGGTGGACGAATCCCAATTCCTTTCTCCCCGACAGGTCGATGACCTCCTGATCCTTGCCCTTCGACGGGGGATTCCTGTCTTGGCGTATGGGATTAGAACGGATTTTCAAACGGTCGCATTCCCCGGTTCCAGGAGATTGCTGGAGGTGGCGCATTCTCTGGAAGAGCTCAAAACAATTTGCCGGTGCGGGCGAAAAGCCATGTTCAATGGTCGAACACTGAATGGAACCTTTGTCTTTGATGGAGCCCAGGTGGCCATTGATGGCGACCAGGTGACGTACGAGTCACTGTGTGGCGAGTGTTATCTCGATGAGAGTGGTGGGCGCCTTGCCAGCGGTTATCCCAATGTCTCCCACGAGGGTGAATCCTTAGTTCCAGATTCAGACTTCAGCTAGCTCCGAGTGAGCCGAAAAATAGGTATTAGGCACAACCGGTGGGAGCTATGCGTACCCGCCGTCGTCGCCGACCAAAGTAACAAGAACCGCCTCTGGCGGACAAAACAGGCGAACCGGTGCGTAGATGCTGGTTCCTAACCCCGCAGAGACCTCGAGATAGCTCGAGCGTTGCGCATGACGCCAGATGCTCAAGCCTGAGGCTTGATCGAGTGGCAGGTCGCAGTTGGTTGTCAAGGCGTGACCGCCGGGCAGACACACCTGACCGCCATGGGTGTGACCGGCAAATATTGCCTCGGCTCCCTGGGTGACGAAAGCATCGAGCACCCTCCGATAAGGGGCGTGTGTGATGCCGATGGTGGTGATGGAATGGTGGGGTCGTGAGCGACCTTCTTCGCTCTCACGAAGAGCTTCTACCGTGCCCGGTAGATTGTCGAGGTCGTCCAATCCGTGGTGGGCATCACCCACACCGACAAAGTCGAGGGTTGAGCCATTAATACTGACCCGCACGGCGGAGTTGTCGATGTCCTTCCATCCCAAAACCTCCGTGTAGAGGTGGGTGAGTCCGGCAAAATCAAGCGGGATTCCCTCGCTGGCACCCGGCGTGGAGGGCGCCAACAGATAGGCCAAGGGATTTTTCCATCGCGGGGCGACCCGGTCATTGGAGCCGTGGGTAACCACGCCAGGAATTCCTGCCAAGGGCAGAAGTGCTTCGGTGATGGCGGAAAGGCTTTCGGGGTGTCCAAAGAAATCTCCCGTGCCAACCACAAGGTCTGGTTCACTTTCGGCAAGCGCCCGGATCCACGAAATGGCGCTCGTATTCCAGGGCGCCACATGCAGGTCACTGAGGTGCAAAATCTTGATCGGGTCGCTTCCCGCATCCAAAATAGGTACTGTTTCTCGCCGGAGCTGAAATCTGGTGCGCTCTGCCGTGACTCCCCAGAGGGCCCCCACGAGGGCTGTGGCGCCAAGGCCTGCGAGCGCGAGCGAGGAGCGACGCATGGCTAATCTTCTGAGGGTGCTGGTGCCACGCCACATGCGACCCCGATTTGGAGCCCAGCGTAATCCCACACGACGCTGCCTGCTCCCAAGTTCTGAGAGATGACGGTCCCATCGCCTGGATCCGAGCTCACACTTCCCGCGCCACAGCTAAAGAATCGAGCCCCGGTCATGTTGATTGAATCCAGCGTGGTGTTTGCGTCCAGCACAGAGAGCCCCACAAGGTTTGGAACAACAACGTTGCCGAGCAACTCGCCTCCTGGTCCCGAACCAACCGAGGTTACGCGAACAGTCATGCCCCGGGCGAGGTATGTCCCAGCGACCGGTTCAAAAACGGCGACTCGACCCACGTCAATCCCCGAGGTCACCTCGAGCTTCAGGCCCAGGCTCTCCAACAGGATGGTGGCTTCATCAACCGCCATTCCTGTGATGCTGGGCAATTCAATGCCGCTGCCCTGCAGCAAACGATCGGGGGCCGCAGGAAAAGAATCCCCGCCATATTGTTCGTTGGCGTCTTGCATGATGATGCGCCAAATGTCATGGCGCAGGACGGTGCCGTTGCGGTAGTTGCTCATCTTGTAATCGCCGAGGACATTCCCCACCCACACAGCGGTAGCCACCTTGGTACTGGAGCCGACCATCCAGGTTTGAACCTGAGAGTCCGTTGTTCCCGTTTTGCCGATCACCGGGACATCGCCGCCGGGATTAGACCGCGAACCTGTGCCGCCGGTGATCACGGACCGCATGGGTGCTGCTACCGCTGCGGCAACATCGGGGGTAATGCCTTGGCGACACTTTGACGATTGACCCTCAATTCTGCCGCCACCGGCTTCGACGAAACGGTCGACCACAATCGGCTCGCAGGCCACCCCCCCATTGGCGATACCGCCAAAAGCTCCCGCCATGGTCAAGGGGGCAATTTCGTTGGTCCCCAGCACGGCTGAAGGGTTAGTCTGCAAAATTCCGCTGTCTGCGCGGTGCACGAGCAGCGCTTCCGCCGCCGTGCGAATTTCACACTGGTCAAGTTGTTCTGCCATTGCTGCGTAGGCGGAGTTGATGGAGCGTACCGTTGATTCGAACACCGTGGCCGCTGGCAAAAGCAGGTCAGCGGAGTTTCTAAACTCCCAGAGTCCTGCCCACGGCCCGCCACCATCACCACAGGTATCGAGGAAGACTGCCTGCTCGAGTTCCATTCGAGAGGCGTCGACAACTTCGTTGAGACCGTAGCCGCGCTGGAGCCAGGCAATCAGTGCGAAGACCTTATAGGTCGAACCGACCTGGAATCCACTGGATCCCCCGTACGCACGGTCAGTGTTGAAATTCACGGCGGTGGCAGAAATTCCACCACCTTCTTCTGAGTCGTCAAATATCTTGTTTTGGGCCATGGTCAACACGCGACCCGTGCCGACCTCGACGCTGGTACTGGCGCTCCCCAGTTGCAGACGCTCTTCGTCATTGGGGACCAATTCCCAGATGCGGTCCTGGGCGGTGGTTTGTAGGGACATGTTCAGGGTGGTGTACACATCGAGTCCCCCCTTGCGCCACCGGGTGTTGCGTTCTTCGGGTGTGGCCCCAAGCGTGTCGAAGTTCTCCACGTTTTTAATGACGAAGTCACAGAAAAATCGGGCGTAGGTGTCTGCTGCTAGGCAACCCGCAGTGGGAGGGGAAATGGTGACGAAGGAGTCATCCACGGGAGTGTTGATGGCGGTGGTGTATTCCGCTTCGGTGAGATATTCCTCCGCAAACATGGCAGCGAGGATGATGTCGCGACGTTCCTCATTGGCGGCGTAGTTTGCAGGGTCTCCCAAGTTTCTGGTGGTGGGAAATTGCACGATTGCCATCAGGCTGGCAGATTCCGCAGCGGAAAGCTGTTTTGCAGTTTTTCCGAAGTATTCCTGCGCGGCGGCCTGAACACCATAGGTGTTGCCGCCAAAGCCCGTGATGTTGAGATAGGCCTCGAGTATTTCATCCTTGGTAAATCGCTTTTCCAGACCGATAGCAAGCTTCATCTCGTTGAGTTTTCTTTCAAAGCTTGTGGCAATCGCCGTCGCATACGCTTCCTGGCGTTCTTCCTCGGTAGGCAAATATTGGGACCGCTGGATGTAGGTGTTTTTCACCAGCTGCATCGTCAGCGTGGAAGCACCACTTTCGATTTCACCGGAGAACACGTTGCCGAGCGCTGCTCGGACTACAGAGTTCACATCGACCCCGGTGTGGTCATAAAAGCGACGGTCCTCCCCGGCGATGGCTGCCATGGCCAGGTAAGGGGACATTTGACTCAGGCGGACTTCTTCCCGGTCTTGCCAATACACCTCGGCGAAGGCCACATACCCATCGGCAGGGTCAGAGGATCTGGTTGCCCACAGGGTGTTCTTTTGTGCTTGCTCGCCGAGCTCAATAAACTCAGGGAGGGCACTAAAAACACCAATGGCGCTGTTTGCCCCGACGCTGGTAACCGCTAGCGCCGGCGAAATCATGGCCGTCACCATTACTCCCGCGAGAGCACCGAAACCGGTTATCGTTGCCAGTGCCTGGAAGAGCCCTTTGGGGCGTCGGTCAGATGAAGACATACTTTCAAGGGTAGAGGATGAGCCCTAGGATTTCGATGAAACGAGGCACAGATATGACCAAGTGGGAATACTTCACGACCCCGCTCATTATTCACAACACCGCGGCGATCCTGAACAACTGGGGCGAGCAAGGGTGGGAGTTAGTTCAGGTTGTCACCGGCCCCGAGGGCGGCCTAGTGGCATATTTCAAACGCCCCCTAGAGGAGTCCTAAATGGGTCACATTGATGCACGACTGAGTGAATTGGGTATAACCCTTCCTGACGTTGCCAAGCCGGTTGCTTCCTACGTCCCCGCGATGACGACGGGCAACATTCTTTACACCGCGGGACAGCTGCCTTTCGTTGACGGGCAACTGGTCGCCACCGGCAAGGTTGGCAGCGACGTCTCTGCCACCGAGGCGGCGGAGCTCGCCCGAATTTGCACCCTCAATGCCTTGGCGGCGGCCAAAGGATTGTTGGGTTCTTTGGACCGAGTGACCCGAGTGGTGAAGGTGAATGGTTTTGTGGCCTCCACACCCGATTTCATTGCTCAGCCCCAGGTGCTCAACGGTGCCTCCGAGTTCCTCGGTGAAGTTTTTGGTGACATCGGAGCCCACGCCAGGGCTGCCGTAGGGGTGGCGGTCTTGCCGCTGGACGCCCCGGTAGAGGTCGAACTTATTCTAGAGTTTGGCGACTAGTCATTCACGGACGTATTAATCGTCCGGATCACCGTCGTGTCGGTCAGGGTCGTGGTGTCCCCCACCTCGCGACCCTCGGCAATATCCCGCAGGAGTCTTCGCATGATCTTGCCCGAGCGGGTTTTGGGCAGCTCAGCGACAATAAAGACTTTGCGTGGCTTGGCGATGGCTCCAATTTGTTCCCCCACCCAGGTGCGGAGCTGACCTTCTAGCGCGGCATCTGTTTCCGTCCCGACAAAGCGGGATTTGAGAATCACAAAAGCCACGATCGCTTGCCCCGTAGTGTCATCGCTTGCTCCCACAACCGCAGCTTCCGCGCTCATGGGGTGGGCCACCAAAGCTGACTCGATTTCCATGGTGGAGAGTCGGTGGCCCGAGACGTTCATCACGTCATCTACCCGACCGAGCAGCCACACATCGTTGTCAGCATCGAGGTGGGCGCCATCGCCGGCGAAATAGGTGTTGGGAAACGTTGACCAGTACGTCTCCTTGAACCGCTCTTCATCGCCCCAAATTCCGCGCAGCATCGATGGCCAGGGTTCCGTGACGACCAGAAGCCCACCCGCCTCGGGGCCGACATGAACACCCGCGTCATCGACCACATCGATGCTGATGCCCGGAAGTGGCACTTGCGCGCTCCCAGGCTTCGTCGCCGTCACACCGGGAAGAGCACTGATCATGATGGCGCCTGTTTCGGTCTGCCACCAGGTGTCAACAATGGGGGTTATCCCGGAACCGATGACCTCCCGATACCAGATCCACGCTTCGGGGTTAATGGGTTCTCCCACCGAACCCAGTAGTCGAAGCGAGCTGAGGTCAAACTTCTGCGGGATTTCCCGCCCCAATTTCATGAACGTGCGAATGGCGGTGGGGGCGGTGTAAAAAATACTGACTCGGTACTTTTCGATAATCTCCCACCAGCGACCAGGATGCGGGGTATCCGGGGTGCCTTCATAAATCACCTGCGTTGCCCCATTGGCCAACGGCCCATAAACCACATATGAGTGCCCGGTAATCCAGCCAATATCCGCCGTGCACCAATACACGTCGGTCTCTGGATGCAGATCGAAAACGTTCTTGTGAGTGAACGCCGCCTGGGTGAGATATCCACCGGAGGTGTGCAAAATCCCTTTAGGTTTCCCGGTTGTTCCGGAGGTGTAGAGGATAAATAACGGATTTTCTGATTCAAAGGCTTCCGCGGTGTGCTCGTCTGATACACCCGCCATTTCTTCGTGCCACCACAGGTCGCGTCCCGCCACCCACTCGACGTCGTTTCCGCCGCGCTTGACCACGAAAACATTCTCGACACTGCTGGCACCATCGGCGATGGCGTGGTCAACAGCATCTTTCAGGGGGAAGACAGCGCCCTTGCGGTGTCCGCCATCGGCGGTTACCACCATGGTCGCCTGGGCGTCATCGATGCGCGCCCGCAAGCTTTCTGAACTAAAGCCGCCAAAAACAACAGAGTGAATAGCGCCAAGTCTCGCGACTGCGAGCATCGCGATGACCGCTTCGGGAATCAGGGGCATATAAATAATGACCCGGTCGCCCTGGCGAAGACCACGGGAGGCCATAACATTTGCGGCTTTTTTCACTGCTTCCGTCAGCTCGGCATAGGTAATGCTTTTTTGGTCGCCAGGCTCACCTTCAAAGTGCAAGGCAACACGGTCACCTAATCCTGCTTCGACGTGGCGGTCGAGACAGTTATAAGAAACATTCAGGGCACCATCGCCAAACCAGCGGGCAACGGGGGCCCCTGACCAGTCCAGTGTTTGAGTAAACGGGGTATGCCAGTGAAGCAGCTCGCGCGCTTGGTCAGCCCAGAAACCCAGGCGGTCTTTCGATGCCCTCGTGTAGAGGTCGGGCTTTCCCACGGCGTTGGTGACGAAGTCAGCACTGGGAGGAAACTGGCGCTCTTCGTGGAGAAGGGAATCAATATTGGTGGACTCAGACATCATCATCCTTGTTGGTATCGGCCCACAGTTCCTGGGCTGGCGTGTCATCGGCGACACCGAACCAGTGTAGAACAGGGGCCAAAGCCCGCCGAACGCTCATCTGTGCAGGCTGGTGATAACTTCTGCGCGGACGTGACTGGCTCTGTAAGCCTGGGGGCCATGTCGCCTGACTCCCACTGGTTGTTGCCACCCCTTCGCGCGGGCATCACCCCTGGCCTTCGTGACGCGTTGGGTCCTCTGGGAGAGGTGGCGGATGATCCTCGAGTTAGTGACGTCTTCCTCACGAGCGAAGGACGCGTTTTCGTTGACACCGGAGAAGGGGCCTACCGTGTCAACGGTGTCCACCTCGCCCCCGATCACGCGAGAGATATTGCCCGGGGTCTGATTGAACGGGGTGGACGACACGTTGATGAAGCGAATCCCCTGGTCGATGTGAATCTTGGCGGCGGCGTCCGCGTTCACGTGGTGTTACCCCCGATTGCCCGGTTGGGGCCAGAAATTTCGTTGCGTATTCACCGTCACCAGAAACCCCAGCTGGATCAGTTGGCTATGAAAGATGCCGACCACGTCATCCCCTTTCTGATCCGTGCTGTGAGGAACAAAAAGACATTGTTGATTAGTGGGGCAACCGGCTCAGGCAAAACCACTCTGCTGGGTGCAGCGATGGCACACGCCGCCCCCACCGAAAGGCTGGTGGTGTTGGAGGATTTGGCAGAGCTGTCCATTGATCATCCCCATGTGGTGGCACTGGAGTGTCGGCAGACCAATGTAGAAGGTGCGGGGGAAGTGACCCTGTCGAGGCTGGTCAAAGAAGCGCTTCGGATGCGGCCGGACCGCTTGATTGTGGGGGAGTGTCGCGGGGCCGAACTGGCGGACCTTTTGCGCGCTTTCCACACGGGGCATCGAGGCGGTGCCACAACGCTTCATGCGACTTCGCTGGAGGACATTCCCCTGAGGCTCGATTCTTTGGCCTCTCTCGCAGGGCTGAGTTCGAGACAGGTCGCCCTGCACACCGCGTCAGCGATAGATCTGTTTCTTCACCTGTCTCGCACGGATGATGGCAGCCGCGCGATCAGTGTGGGGAAACCCGTGCTGGATAAGAAAGGAGTGCTTCGTGTGGTGGTGGAAGAAATGGCCCAAACACGCCGCTCTTAGAGAGGACATTCCCTCAGAGACGCTGGAGTATCTGGCGGCTTTTGTGCAAGCGGGACTTTCCGCCACTTCTGCGTGGCAAGAGATTCCGGGAAACCTGGACTCCGAGAGCCCGCTGAGGGCGATCCAGGAGGCACTCCAGCATTCGGGCACTCTTGCCGACGCTATCGAGAGGGCCACCCTTCACGCTGCTCCCGAGTGGCGCATGCTCGGTGCCACATGGAGCGTCGCGAGAGATTCCGGATCACCTCTTGCCCCAAGCCTCGAGGTGCTTGCCGCCTCGATGATGGATCGTGACCACACTCGCCGAGAAATCGCTGCGACCCTGACAGGTCCCGCGGCAACGATGCGCCTGGTGATGGTGCTGCCTCTGCTCGCACTGGGGGGTGGTGCTGTGACGGGTGCCGACACTGCGGGAATTCTTTTTGCGACACCGCTGGGCCTAATGGCCCTGGGTCTCGCCATTGCGCTCATGGGAGCCGCCTGGTGGTGGATGCGCATTCTGCAACGCGATGCCCTACCCGATCGAAATCCCGAAGAGTTGGCGTTGGAATTATTTTCCATTGCCACTGCCGGGGGAGCGCTCCCCGAGCAGGCATGGTCGCTAGTAGGGGAGGCGCTAGAAAAATATGAACTGGAGGGTTCGACCGGGTCGGAAGGCGAAGCGTTGACAGCCCTGTCTCGGCGGGTGGGGGTTCCGGTGAGCGGCTTGGCTCGAGCTCGCGCCCGACTGATCCGACACCGGTGGCGCAGTGAGGCTCTTGCTTCGGTCAATCGCCTGGGGGTGACGATGGTGATTCCTCTCGGAGTTCTCGTGTTGCCCGCATTTGTGTTGGTGGCGATTGTTCCCATGGCGCTAGCGCTCTGGACCCAGGCCACAGCAACCTAGCTGTCCACATCCCCACCGTTTGGGTCCTGGTGGCCAGTTGTGGGGTTCGGGAAGGGTGAAAACATTTTTCCTGCCACGGTGTGCCCGTGGCCACGAGGCCATCGGGAGAAAGGACACCATATGAACAACACGCGCCAGGTTTCGCACGAAACCGGAGAAGAGGGTGCTGCGACAGCGGAATATGCCATCGCCACCATGGCCGCCGTCGGATTTGCCGGCCTGCTTGTGGTGATAATGCGCAGCGACGAAGTGCGGACAATCCTGCTGGATTTGGTGCGCAGTGCGCTCACCTTTGCAGGCTGAGAGAGGGTCGATCACGGCAGAAACCATGATGGTTTTACCGGCGGTCGTCCTTGTTTTTTCCGCCCTGATTCTGGGGATTCAAGCCAGCATGGTCCACTACCGCCTTCAGCAGGAGGCCCACGCGAATGCTCGCGTGGCCTCCCTGGAAGGGGAAGTTGCCGCTCGGGAGGAAGGTGAATGGTTGTGTGTCACCGAGACTCGGACGCTCGAGGAAGGCCTATGGAAACTTCGACCCCTCACCCTCTCGGCCGAGGCCTGCGCTTTGAACCCCGCGGTGGGCCGTGAATTCTGATCGAGGCAGTGCGAGTGTGTGGGTTCTGGGCTTTCTGTGCATCCTGGTTACGGCGTCAGTAGCGGTCATGGTGGGCGCAAGCGCCATCGTGATGGACGCCCGGTTGCAGGGCAGTGTGGATCGATCAGCGCTTGCGGGAGCGGATGTGGCAGTGGGAGTGGTGGCAGGAATCCCCTGCGAGCACGCTCAGGATCTATTGGAGTTCGAAGGGTTTGCGCTCGTTGATTGCACCCTGAAGGAAGACTCCATCCGGGTTGTTGGGCAGGGCAACCATGTCGGGGTGGAATGGACCAGGAGAGCGCGGGCTGGGGTGGGTCAGAGTGGACAGAAATAGTTTGTTGTGTATCGTGAGCGGCGTTGAGAGTGTGATTCTCAGAATGACTATGCCAACGCGCAACGTGCCGTTTGGTTCAACGCAGGGAGAAGTGTGGCCACCAGTAAGAAGCTTGTCATCGTCGAGTCGCCGGCTAAGGCTAAGACCATCGGCAAGTACTTGGGCGATGACTACGAGGTAATGGCCTCCGTCGGGCACGTCCGCGATCTTGCCCACCCCAGGGATCTGTCCCCCGCGGCGAAGAAGGGGCCTGCAGGCAAGTTCGGTATTGATATCGAAAACGATTTCGAACCCATTTATGTCACCACCGACCGCGGGAAGAAAACTGTCGCCGATCTGAAGCGTGCTGCCAAAACAGCGTCAGAAATCGTGCTCGCAACAGATGAGGACCGCGAAGGCGAGGCCATCGCGTGGCATCTGCTGGAGGTATTGAAGCCCAAGGTTCCCGTCACCCGCATGGTGTTCCACGAAATTACGCCAGAGAGTATTGCTGCGGCCACCGAACAAACCAGGGACCTGGATGTGGCTTTGGTGGACGCGCAAGAAACCCGTCGGATTCTTGATCGTTTGTATGGGTTCGAAGTGTCCCCCGTGCTCTGGCGCCGGGTCAGCGGGGCAAAGTCCGCTGGTCGCGTGCAATCGCCAGCCTTGAAACTCATCGTGGATCGCGAATTGGAGCGCCGGGCCTTTGTGTCGGGAACCTATGCCGATATCCACGCCCAAGCCACCACGGCGAAAGGGGAGACCTTTACCGTTTCGTTGACAAAACTCGATGCCGCCCGGGTTGCCAGTGGTCGAGACTTTTCCGAATCGGGCGAACTCACCTCCGATGCCGTCTTGCTCAGCGAAGCAGACGCCAACGTGTTGGCAGCCGCGCTCAACACCTCAGACGCGGGCCTGAAGGTGAGCAAGGTGGAAGCCAAGCCCTACACCAGGCGTCCGGCAGCACCCTTTACGACCTCAACGCTGCAGCAGGAGGCGGGTCGCAAATTGCGTTTCTCTGCTCAGCAGACGATGAGCATCGCCCAGGGTCTTTACGAAAACGGACACATCACCTATATGCGTACCGACTCGGTGTCACTTTCTGGCCAGGCCGTTACGGCTGCGCGCAACGCGGCAACGGCGCTGTATGGCCAGGGTGCCGTCCCGGCAGATCCCAGGCTCTACAAGGGCAAGTCCAAGAACGCCCAGGAAGCCCACGAAGCTGTGCGTCCCGCGGGTGAAGCGTTCCCCACCCCGTCACAACTGTCCTCGGTGCTTCGCTCTGACGAGTTGAAGCTGTATGACCTGATCTGGAAGCGCACGGTCGCCAGCCAAATGGTCGACGCGAAGGGCGAAACTGTCACCGCAACGCTGGAAGCCAAACCTTTGCCATCCCTAGAAGGCCTCAGCTTCAGCGCGGCAGACTTTAGCGCTTCGGGCACGGTGCTGAGCCAGCGCGGGTTCCTCCAGGCATACCAAGAAGGCAAAGACGAAGAGGTTTCGGAAGACCAGCCGGTGAGCGAGAAGGATCCCCTTCTTCCCCCGATGACGGTAGGGGACTCCACCGATCTGTCAGAGGTGACGGCCAAGGCACACGTTACCCAGCCGCCTGCGCGATACACCGAGGCCAGCCTGGTGAAAGCACTTGAAGAAAGAGGCATTGGTCGACCTTCGACCTATGCCTCGATCATTTCGGTCATAATCGACCGCGGATACGTGGTACGAAGGGGAACCGCCCTGGTTCCGCAGTGGATTGCTTTTCCCGTGACCCGATTGCTTCAAGAGAGATTTGCGGACCTGGTCGATTATGACTTCACCGCCCAGCTCGAGGAAGACTTGGACCGCATCGCCCGCGGAGAAGTCAAACGCGGCGAGTGGCTTCACAAGTTTTACTTCGGAGAAGGGGAAAAGCGGGGGCTCCGAGATGTTGCCATCGCCGCTACCGACGAAATCGATGCGCGCGCACTAAACACATTGGAGATTTCCCCCACCATCAATCTTCGGGTCGGCAAATATGGACCCTTCCTAGAAGTCACCGACACGGAAACCGGTGAAGTGCGCAATGTGAACTTGCCCCCGGAGTTGGCACCGGATGAGCTCACGCCAGAGCGGGCTCAGGCGCTTGCCGATGAGCCGCCCGTCGTGGATCGGGTGCTGGGTCAAGACCCTGGGTCAGGCCTCGATATTGTCGCAAAGAAGGGACGCTTTGGCCCTTATGTGACCGAGGTTTTCCCCGAACCAGAAGTGGTGGAAGGCGAGACTCCCAAAAAGAAGAAGGCCGCACCCAAACCCAAAACCGCCTCGATTTTTCAGTCGATGGATATCGACACCATTGACATAGAAACTGCCCTGCGTCTCCTGGCTCTTCCTCGTGAGGTCGGCCCAGACCCCGAGTCAGGCGAGATGATTACCGCCCAAAATGGTCGCTATGGTCCCTACTTGAAAAAGGGAACGGACACCCGCTCGATCGACAGCGAAGAGAAAATCTTCGAGATCGATATCGAAGGGGCCGTGGCCAGGTTTGCAGAACCCAAATATGCTGGACGCCGCACGGCCACCGCGCTGAAGACGTTTGAGGAAGATCCCGTCAGTGGGAAGCCCATTTTGCTCAAAGATGGCCGTTTTGGCCCCTATGTGACCGATAGCGAAATCAATGCGACTGTTCCCCGGGGGATGTCACTGGATGATCTCACCTTCGAGCAAGCCGTCCAGCTGATTGCTGATCGCAGGGCAAAAGGCCCAGCTGTCAAGCGCAAGCCCGCTGCCAAGAAGAAGCCAGCGGCGAAGAAAAAGCCGGCTGCCAAAAAGCCGGCTGCCAAAAAGCCCGCGGCGAAGAAAGCCCCAGCGAAGAAAACCGCGTCTAAGACGGGTCTTCCCAAAAGTGTCACCATCACGGACGAGCCATAGTGAAGGGCCTGTTCGTCACCTTTGAAGGTGGTGATGCTTCGGGGAAGACCACTCAAATTGGTTTGCTCGCGGAGTGGTTGAGGGGCAAGGGTCACACAGTCTTAGTGACCCGTGAACCGGGTGGGAGCGATCTGGGGAACGAATTGCGCGACATCGTTCTCCACCGCCGCGGCTTTATTGCACCCCGCGCCGAAGCACTTATTTATGCCGCAGATCGTGCCCACCACATCCACGAGATTGTTCGTCCAGCTCTGCAGCGGGGTGAAGTCGTGTTGCAAGACCGCTACCTCGATTCATCGGTCGCCTATCAAGGTGCTGGGCGCGTCCTGGACCCGGTCGAGGTGAGAAACCTCTCGCTTTGGGCCACAGAGGAGCTGATGCCTGAGGTGACTATTTTGTTGGATGTCCCAGCGGGTATTGGCGCGAAGCGTCAAGCCAGTGAAGAGCGCCAATACGATCGTTTGGAAGCCGAAGCGTTGGATTTTCACGAAAGGGTTCGCGAAAGCTATGTGGGGCTAGCCCATGCTGAGCCTGGACGCTTTGAAGTCATTGATGGCACCGCCGCTATTGCGGACATCCATCAGCTGATTACCCAGAGGGTGTCTGCTCTCCTCGACTAACCTGGAATCATGACGCTGTGGGATGAATTGGTGGGCCAAGACTCCGCTGTCGCCTTGATGAAAGCAGCAGCCCAGCCGGGTTCGCAAGCGATGACTCACGCCTGGTTGGTGACTGGCCCTCCAGGTTCTGGTCGCTCCACCCTGGCACATGCTTTTGCCGCTGAACTGGTGGGGGCTGGGCTCGATGAGGCTCGGTGGAAACGGGTGATTGCTGGAGCTCACCCGGATGTGTCGATTCTTGCCACAGACCGCGTGACCATCACCATCGAGGAAGTCCGGGCGTTGGTGTCTTTTTCCTATTTTTCTCCTTCGCAGGCGCCCTATCGCGTGGTGGTGATTGAAGATGCTGACCGAATGACGGATCGAACCTCGAATGTGTTGCTCAAAGCTTTGGAAGAACCCCCACCGCAGACGGTGTGGATTTTGTGTGCTCCCTCTCCGGCAGATGTGTTGCCTACGATCCGTTCGCGGATGCGCAGTGTGAATCTCGTTGTTCCGACCGTTGATGATGTGGCGCGGCTTATTTCCCAGCGCGAGGGTGTCGAGGAAGACGTGGCCCGGATGGCGGCAACCGAATCCCAAAACCACATTGGTATGGCCACCCGGTTGGCTACCGACCCCGAGGCCAGGTCTCGACGTGATTCCTCGGTGCAGGCGGTGTTGAACGTGGTCTCTGTTTCAGGCGCGGTGAAAACCGCTGCCGAGTTGCTAGAGCTGTGCAAACAAGATGCAGCAGCACTGGTGGATCGTCTCGACTCGAAGGAGCGGGAGTCGCTCTTGCACTCGTTGGGTATAGCGCCTGGGGGAGCAGTGCCCGCCGCCGTTCGCTCCCACGTGAAATCGATGGAGGACGATCAAAAGCGTCGCGCCACGAGAAGCCTGAGGGATGCGGTTGATCGCGTCCTTGTTGATGTGATGTCCCTTCTGCGCGATGTGTTGATGATCCAAGTGGGCGCAGAAGTGGGGCTTATCAACGTCAAGCACCAAGACCTTCTGTCGGAGCGAGCCGCTGGCACAACAGCCGAGCACACTATGTCAAGCCTCGACGCCATCGATCAGGCCAGGGCTCGGATGGCGCAAAATTCACCACCGCTCTTGGTGCTGGAGGCTTTGTTAATTCAGCTCACTGGCAAAGCGGCGGTCGTTTAGCTCCTGCCAATCAGCAAGCCGACATCTGGATTTCGGTTACCATGGTGCAGTCCCCTTGGGACAAGCCGCCTTAGCTCAGTTGGTAGAGCGTCTCACTCGTAATGAGAAGGTCGAGAGTTCGATTCTCTCAGGTGGCCCCAGTCAAGCCTGACTTTAGGTGGACAGTAAGAAATCGACTGAATTTTGTGGAATGTCTCGGGGTTTTGAGCAGACTGCGCAAGACACGGCGGTGACCAAAACAGAGAATTATCGTGTTAACGTGGGGGAATGGTAGAAAATACATTTCCCCGGGTTCTGCGCGGATATGACATGGTTGCCGTCGATAACCTTGTCGAAGAGCTGAAAAGCGAAATTGCCGAGATTGGCAAAAAGCTTGGGCAAGCCACCGACGCAAACACGGAACTCCGGCTCAGCGTGGGGAGGCAGATAGAAGAGGCAAGCGCTGAAGCTGCTGTAGTCCTCGGACACTCGAGAAGCGAAGCAACGAGGATTCGGGAAGCGGCCTCCACCCAGTCGGCCAAAATCATTAGCGATGCGGAGCTGGTTGCGGATGGCCTCCTCAAGAAAGCCACAGCGGCGAACGATGAGGCAATGGAGTTGAAAGACAGCACACAGGCCGCGGCGAAGGAAATCATTGCTCAAGCTGGTGAGCGCGCGCAAACAATTGTGGCCAGTGCCCAAGAAAGGGCTGAAAAGCTCGAGGGCGAGGCGAAGGAAATTCAAGCCGAGGCAGTTAAACGGGCGCAAGATATTGATAGTGAACTGCGTGTGCAAAAAACTCAGCTCGATCGAAAAGAAGCAGAAGTCCGGGACCAGGCAGAAAGCTATGCGATGAAGGTCCACCGGGAAGCGGATCAGTATGCCAAAACCGCGGAGCAGCGCGCCCTTGATTTAGAAAAGCAGGCCGAAGAGATTGTTCTGCAAGCCAAAAGAGCCGCGCACGATACGACTTCTCGTGCGCTGAGCAATGCCCGCAAGAACGTAGAAGAGTCCTTGGGGCTAGTGAACACCATCTTCTCGGATGTCAGTGGCTCGTTGACCGATGTATCCCGTATTAGGAGGGTCCTGTCGGACCAGGTGGAGCGTCTATCGGTGCGGGAACCAACTGCGCAGGAGGTCACGGACGTGAGTGGGCCGACCAGCGCGGTAACTCCGGGCGTCACTGGACCTGAGGAGTATTACGACACACCTACGGTGTAGCAGTCCCCGGGAGAGTTTCTGCACTCGGCCCGGTAAGAACAGGTGCCAGCTCAGGCCCTCTTGAAGACCTAGTCTTTTCCCGGTCGGCCCGAGAGCACAATGCCTATCAATCCCAGCGAGAGCATTCCTGCCACCACGGCAAACACGACAACATCGTTGTTGGCGTAGGAAGGGTAGGTGGTTACCACAATGCCAAACACCATGAGAAACCCGACTCCGAGCATGCTGTTCCTCATGCTTGGAGGATAGCCTTGAGACCTGATGATTGGCTCCCCCTCGCGATTGAAAGTGATTGTCGCTGTCGTTGCCAGCGTTATTTCGGGAATGCTCGTTGCGCTCCAATCTCGCATTAACGGAGAATTTGGGCTGGCCCTGGGTAACGGGTTCTTGGCGGCATTGTTGTCATTTTCTATTGGCCTGAGCATTCTCGGGGCGGTCATGTTGACCAGACGGAAAGGCCGTCAGGGGGTTGTGACGGTGGCGCGGGCGATCCGAGCCGGTGATGTCCCCTGGTGGGCTGTCATTGGGGGTGCAGGTGGCGGTTTTTTGGTGCTCACTCAAGGGTTGAGCGCTGGGGTGCTGGGCGTTGCCCTCTTCACGATCGCGGTGGTTACCGGTCAAACCCTGGGTGCACTGGTGATTGATACTCGTGGCTGGTTTGGGGCACCGCGTGTGCGGTTGAATCTCTGGCGAATTACAGGCGCAGCGATCGTGTTGACAGGCGTTTTTGTTGCTCTGGATTTCACGCCGGGAGAAACAGAACTGACGGGTGTGTTGTTCTTACTGCCCCTTCTCGCCGGAGCGGGGACTGGTTTTCAGCAAGCTGTTAATGGAAAAGTGCGCACCGTGTCAGGGTCAGCGCTGAGTGCCACATTTGTAAATTTTCTGGTGGGAGCGCTCGTGCTCGGAGTCCTCTTTGTTCTCGCACTGCCGTTCACGGGTGGCCCAGTGGCTTGGCCTGACACCTGGTGGTTGTGGGTTGGCGGCGCAGTGGGGGCTTTCTTTATTGCTATCCAAGTCACCACTGTCACCATCATCGGTGTTCTGGGCCTCGGGGTGAGCTTGGTGACCGGCCAGTTGATGGGATCGGTCATTCTGGACGCCATCGCGCCAGTGGAGACCTCTGATTTGCATCTCGCCACGGTGCTGGGAGCGATGGTCACCCTCGCAGGTTCGGTGATGGTGACCCTGGCGAAAAAGCGTTAGTTATCTTTTTCGTCAAACTCCATGGCGAGTGAGTTCATGCAATAGCGTTGCCCAGTCGGTGTTCCCACCGCGTCATCGAAAAGATGACCTAGGTGACCGTTACAGGCCCCGCACACCACTTCGGTGCGCAGCATGCCCAGGCTTCGGTCTTCATGCAGAATCACGGCACCTGGTTCGATGGCATCAAAGAAGGATGGCCAACCAGAGCCGGATTCAAACTTGGTGTCGCTCGTGAAGAGCGTTTGGCCACAGCCGGCGCACGAATACACCCCGTCACGTTTTTCTCCCAGCAGCTCGCCACTCCAGGGCGGCTCTGTGGCCGCTTCGCGGAGGATGGCGAAGCGCTCGGGGGGAAGCTCTGCTTTCCACAGGGCGTTATCTTTGGTGACTTTTTCAACCATGGTGAGTCCTTTGTCCAGGAGAAACTTCGTTAACCCTATTAAACTCGCCAGAATGACAAAGAGCGACACTGTGGTGAAAACGTGGGGTGAATTCACACCTGACGATGTCTTCGAGATGGCTGTTCTTCGCACCGAAATCTTCTTCCTCGAGCAAAAAATTGACGAGGAAGAGCTCGATGCTCTTGATCGCCATGAGGACACTCTTCACCTGTGGCGGAGCGATGATCGGGGAATGACGGGGTATCTCCGCATCGTCCACGATGACTTGGCGGCTGATGCCCACGAGGGCATTTCGTGGAGCTTGGGTCGGATGGTTGTGAGAAAAGACTGTCGGGGCCAGGGCTTGGCAAAGGAATTACTTCTCGAAGCTCTCGAGATAATGGGGGATAAACCTCTCTACCTCCACGCCCAGGAATACGTCATGCCTCTCTATGCCTCGGTGGGGTTCACTCCGGTGGGCGAGACGTTTACCGAAGCCGGTATTGCCCACCGACTGATGGTTCGACGAAGTGATGCTTAAGCTCGCTGGCATTGCTGTTCTTGCTGTCGGGTCGCTCAACCCGCTCGCGGTTCCCTCAGGTGCCTGCGAAGTGTCGGGCATGACGGTCAGCTGGGGCTTCAAGGAGTCTTTTCGCTCCTATATCTCTGGCTCTATCGCCCAGGGTCAGTGGGTTGTTGAGGGCGATATTGGTTATGAAACACCGGCCTTTAGTTTTAGCGATGGTCAAGGCTTTGTGAGTCCGGACCGCTCGGCGGGCGAGGTGAGCTTCACCGGGTCTCTCACCTTCGAAGGGCATGGCGGAAGACTGGAGACCACCCTCGCTAACCCCCGTGTCGAATTCGTCGATCCCCGTTCCGCCACTCTTTTTCTTGACGTGACCGGAGACACCATGGAGGAAGTGAGTGTTAGCGAAGACAACGTCGCCTTCGCCAGCGTTTCCTGGGGTGCCAGCGATGTTGACCAGGTCGCAGGAATCTGGGGTGTTGATAATGCCACGGTGGTGCTGACCGAAGCCGGATCGAAGGCTTTTGGCACCTATCCTGCAGGGGAAGAACTGGATCCCCTGGACTTCATTCTTCAGGCAAGCGCTGGGTGCCTCCAAGAGAAACTTTCGCCCTGGGGAGTTGTCGGCGGTGTTGCAGGAATTGCCGCGATCTCTTCTCTCGCAGCGCTCGCTATTGTTCGGGCGCGTAAATCGCGCGAGCAAGGGCGTCAATAACATCGGGAGTCCTTGGACCAAAGCTCAACACCTGCGAATCCGCCATATCGACAAAACGCAGTTTCTGGCCAGCGCGGGTGAGCCCGATGGCCGGTTTTTCCTTCACGAGTTCCTCGGCCCCGCCGACACTGACTAACCCATCGGTCATCACCAGAATCAGGTCTGGGTTTGCGGCAACGAGGCCTTCGTCGGTCATGGGACGCATGCCAACCCAACCGGTTTCCGTAGCGATGTCGACACCACCCAATGCTTCGATGAGCTCACCGGCGCCCGATTCTTCACCAAAGAGGTAATAGATACCGTTGGCGCCGCGCAGGTAGAGAAACACCATCCGCAGCTTGTTCTCGCGAAGAACGGGCGCTTTCCCCGCGATCGTCTCCGTGATGGCATCGATCTCCACACCAAGCGTGTTCGCCAGTTGCTCGCCCGCATCAGGGGCTCCAAATATCGCTGCCACAGATCGTGCCATCGCTGCGGGTGCGCTTAATCCAGCAGGCTCTCGAACAAATACCACGCTCACTCCCGCGTCGCGCAATTGCAACACCACATCGAGGGGGCCAATGGTTCCATCGGTGATGATCAGATCCGGGCGCAACGCCAGAACGCTTTCGGGCGAGATAGCGTGGCCGCTTCCGGTCACGACGGGGAGGTCCTCAACGCCGGGAAAGGTGGTCGAGATATCTCGCCCCACCAGGTTTTCGCCAAAACCCAGCGCCCACACCGTTGCGGCTAGTGATCCCGACATATCTAGGGCAAGCACCCGCCCGGTGGAGAGAATTTCGACAGACAAGGGTTCGCCGAGCTCATCGGAGGTGACGGTGGAAGGGAGGGTTTGTGGGGGCGCTGTTGCCGGGGCGACAATCTCGGCACGCGACAGTAGTGCAGTGCTCGGCCCCTCGTATTTCAGAGGGTTGGCAAGAAATTCGATGTCCTTGAGCGCAAGCCGCTCCCCTGCCACCGGGGGCAGCGTCGGAGTAGTCGAAAACGATGCCGGAGCACACGCCGAGAGCCCGGTGATCAGAAGCCCGGTCACGGCGAGAGATTGGATTCGTAGGCGTGCTCTCACAGTGCTCCCAGCCTATGGCGCAGTGCCTAAAACGGGCTGTGGCTGGATACGATGGGGATAATGAGTGCTTCTTCCCCCCAGTCCTTCGAGCTGGGCGAGCGTGACCGCGAGATTCTCGAGTTTGAAAGGGCACACTGGGGGTCGATACCCAATAAGGAATCTGCGGTGAGGGAACACCTGGGTCTGTCTGTGGCTCGCTATTATCAGCGCGTGTATGCGATTTGTGCTTTGCCACAAGCGGTGGAATATGACGCTGTCCTAGTGAGAAACATCCAAGAGGCAGCGCGGATGCGACAGTCCGCCACCCGAAGTGACGGAGAGGACAGCCACTAATGGCTCAGCGCACACCCTCCTTTCTTCCGGATCGTTTTGATGATGTCCCACGAGACAAAAAATATGTCGGCATCCATCGCAGCACACGCTCGAGCGTTTCCGTATTTGCGCCCATTGGTATCGCCTTAGGCGCGGTTGTCCTGCTTGTTCTTGGTGGGCTGTGGTTCGTCGACCGCAGCGCATCGAACCTCACGCTTGAGGACACTGCGCCCCCGGTCATTGATGGGGCACTCGACCCCCCGCCTGAAGAAGCGCCGATTGTGGCTGAACAGCCGGTGATCGAAGAGGCTTTGCCCGTGACGGACCCCACTCAAATAGATACCGAAGGGCTGACGCTGACCGTCTTGAATGGCACCGCGGCCCAGGGAATGGCGGGACGAGCTAGCTCGCGCTTGTCGGACATTGGGTGGCCCGAAGCGACAGCGACAAACGCTGATTCCACCGATGTCGCCCAAAGTGTTGTGGCGTATAGTGAGGACGCTGATAAAGCCAGCGCGTTGGGCATTGCCCAGCTTCTGGGGCTTGAAGCGGACGCCGTCGTCCAAACCACTGCTTATCCCGGTGCCCGTATAACGGTTGTTCTGGGAGCAGACTACGTCGACACCGAGTCGACCTAACTTTAGACATCACTCACCCGAGGAAAGGCGTTATCCCATGGCTATTCGCTTCGCATCTCTTTTCGCCACCGCAGCCATCGCTGCCCTGGCCCTTACCGCGTGTTCTGCTGAAGAAGCGACCCTCGAAGAGGTTCCTGGTGAAGAGACGTCCGGAGAAACCGCCTCCATCGTTGATGACGCCACTGTTGCTGCCCTGACCGGGGAGCCCATCGAAGCAGGAAGCTTGTCGCGTCCCTCTTTGGGGGCCAAAGTTGATAACCATCCTTCTGCCAGGCCCCAGGTCGGACTCGACGAGGCAGACATTGTGTTTGAAGAATTGGTAGAGGGCGGTATCACCCGCTACGTCGCCATTTGGCACTCGGTTTTACCGGCAGAAATCGGACCCGTTCGTTCGGTTCGCCCGATGGACCCTGAAATCGTGAGCCCCTTCGGTGGCGTCTTCGCGTATTCGGGTGGTCAGGTTCGCTTTATTCAGGCAATGCAGGAGGCTCCCGTCTATAACGCTATCCACGGGCAGCCCGACACGGAAGAAACTTTCTACCGGACCAGCGCCAAGGTCGCACCCCACAACGTGTTGGTTAAAGCGCCCGAGCTGATTAACGACCACCTCGACCTTCCCGCTCCACAGCGCATGTTTGACTATGCCGATACTGTCGAAAACTCGAGCGCGCTTGCCAGCGGAATGGCGATGGCTTCGGTCAACGCGCGGTTCAGTGGTTTTTCCAGCCCCACCTGGGAGTGGGATGGCACCCAAGGCGCTTTCTTGCGATTCCAGACCAACGGAGCAGCCGATTCGGCCTCCAGTGGTAACCAGATTTCCGCGACCAACGTCATCATCTTGAATGTCAGTATCGATGTTGTTGAGGACATCCCCACCACGCGCCTGGTCAACCAGGGCACCGGATGGGTCTTCACCGGAGGCTCTTACATCGAAATCAACTGGATCAAGGCCACCGTGGAATCCCCGATTGTTCTGTCCACCCAAGCAGGCGACCCAGTGCTTTTGGGCCAGGGCAACACCTGGCTGGAATTGGTTCCCAACGACAGCTCTGATGTTGATCCTGCTGTTGTGACCATTAACTAGTCGCGACACCCACTGCCGTACTTGCACTCTCAGGCAGAGAGTGCCAAAATCAATTAGCACTCGTAATAGGCGAGTGCCAATAGCTATGGCACACAAGACGTCCGGGAGGGACGAATAGATGGCAAAACTAATTGCTTTTGATGAAGAGGCCCGTCGTGGCCTTGAGCGCGGTCTGAACATTTTGGCTGACGCCGTAAAGGTGACGCTGGGGCCACGCGGTCGCAACGTTGTGTTGGAAAAGAAGTGGGGAGCCCCCACTATTACCAACGACGGTGTTTCGATCGCCAAGGAAATCGAACTCAGCGACCCGTTTGAAAAAATCGGTGCAGAGCTCGTCAAAGAGGTAGCAAAGAAGACAGATGACGTTGCCGGTGATGGCACGACCACCTCTGTTGTTCTTGCACAGGCTTTGGTTCGCGAAGGCCTGCGTAACGTCGCAGCCGGCGCAGACCCCATCAGCCTCAAGCGCGGAATCGACGCTGCCACGCAGGCCGTGTCTGCTCAGCTGCTCAAAAATGCTAAAGAGGTTGAGACCAAAGCAGAAATCGCAGCGACCGCATCGATCTCTGCTGCTGACCCCGCCATTGGCGATCTGATTGCGGAAGCAATCGACAAGGTCGGCAAAGAGGGCGTTGTCACTGTTGAAGAGTCCAACACCTTCGGTACCACTTTGGAGCTCACGGAAGGTATGCGCTTTGACAAGGGTTACCTCTCCGCCTACATGGTGACCGACCCCGACCGTCAGGAAGCGATCTTCGAAGATCCCTACATCTTGATTGCCAACCAGAAGATCTCGGCGATTAAGGACTTGCTCCCCATCGTCGACAAGGTCATTCAGTCCGGCAAGCAGCTGTTGATCATCGCCGAAGACGTCGAGGGCGAAGCCCTCGCGACTCTGGTGGTCAACAAGATCCGCGGCATCTTCAAGTCTGTTGCTGTCAAGGCACCGGGCTTCGGTGACCGCCGCAAGGCCATGCTCCAGGACATCGCAATCCTTACCGGTGGCCAGGTCATCTCCGAAGAGGTCGGCTTGAAGCTTGAGAACGTCGAGCTTGACATGCTGGGTCGTGCTCGCAAGGTTGTCGTCACCAAAGACGAGACCACGATTGTTGAGGGTGCCGGCGAGTCCGACGCCATCGCAGGTCGCGTGAAGCAGATCCGACAGGAAATCGAGAACACCGATTCTGACTACGACCGCGAGAAGCTCCAGGAGCGTCTGGCGAAGCTTGCCGGTGGCGTTGCCGTCATCAAGGCTGGTGCCGCGACCGAAGTTGAGCTCAAAGAGCGTAAGCACCGCATCGAAGATGCCGTGCGTAACGCGAAGGCAGCTGTGGAAGAGGGAATTGTCGCCGGTGGTGGCGTTGCCCTGATCCAGGCTGGCAAGGCACTCGATAGCTTGAAGCTTGAAGGTGACGAAGCAACCGGAGCCAACATTGTCCGCGTCGCTATTGATGCTCCGCTGAAGCAGATCGCCATCAACGCAGGACACGAGCCCGGTGTTGTTGCTGAGCACGTGCGCGGCCTGAAGATGGGCCACGGCCTGAACGCTGCCACGGGTGAGTATGTTGACATGCTCGCCGCTGGGATCGCAGATCCTGTCAAGGTGACCCGCTCCGCGCTGCTCAATGCAGCCTCCATTGCTGGTCTCTTCCTCACCACCGAAGCCGTCGTGGCGGACAAGCCGGAACCAGCTTCCGCTCCCGCCGGTGACCCTTCCGGTGGCATGGACGGAATGGGCTTCTAGAAGCACACAAGAAACGGGGCGTCCTTCGGGGCGCCCCGTTTCTTCGTTAACGCTGAAAGAGCCTGGTGTTCGCGAGTTCCATTTCTTGGTAATGCTGTCCCGCGTGGCCGAGCGCTTCTGTTAAGCCCTGAAGGCTTTCTTCCACGCGTAGCTGGGTGCCGCGCCAGGTGTCGTGAACGACGATGAAGGCACTTGCTGCCGGCCCGCTCCAGGTGGCGCCCAGTGACTGCAGGTGCGCGTTCAGGCTATGCACTTCGCCCTGCAATCGAGCGATGCTCGCTCTGGCTTGGTTGGCCGCGTGCATGACGGCTTCACTGTCGACGGTGTAACGGGTCATGGGAGTCCTTTCGTGAGAAATATGACTCTATGACTGGCACGAGACCGAGGGCCTCTGGAGACCCCACCGGTGGAGCGGGGTCTAACTTTCCTGCCTGGGGACACAGGGCAGGGACACGACAAAGGTTGCGCCGCCGCCGGGGGTTTCTTCGACGTCAATGGTGCCCTCGAGCCGGGTGACGATGGTGTGGACGATGGCAAGGCCAAGGCCGGACCCGCCGGTCTCTCTGGCACGTGAACTGTCTGCCCGCCAGAGGCGGTCAAAAATCCTCTCTCGAACCTGCGGGGGAATCCCATCGCCATGATCCACCACCTGAACCACCCCCACCCTGCGGTTGCGGTCACGAGAAAACACGACCTCGATTGGTGTGGCGGGAGGACTGAAGCGGATGGCGTTCTGCAACAGGTTGACGAGCACCTGGCGAATCTTGTTCTCCTCACCCTTAATCATTACGGGTTCAAGGGCCTGCGGGTCTCGAACGAGTTCGCCGCCGGACCAGAGCGTGATGGTTCGATCCTTCGCGCTGGCTCCGGCATCGAGAACTGCATCGTGCGCGAGGGAACCCAAATCCACCGGCACAATCAAAAAGGGCTGCGCTTCATCCAGTCGGGCGAGCTCGAGAAGGTCGGTCACCAGAGCGGTCATGCGTTCGGCTTCCTTTTCGATGCGCCCCATCGCCTGGGTGACATCCGCCTTCTTCGTAATGGCCCCCATCCGATAGAGCTCGGCATATCCCCGCACTGACACGAGAGGCGTGCGCAGTTCGTGGCTAGCGTCACCAATAAAGCGCCTCATTTTGTCGATAGTTTCGGCGCGATCTGCGAATGCTCGGTCAATCCGGGAGAGCATGGTGTTAAGACTTCGGGTGAGGCGGCCCACCTCAGTATGAGAAGAGGCGTTACCGAGGCGCTGAGAAAAATCACCGCCCGCGAAGCGCGCGGCGGTTCTTTCTACTTCGCGCAGCGGTCGAAGGGTGCTGGTCACCAAGAGACGAGTGAGGAACGCACTGAGAATGGTGGCAACGAGCCCGAAGGACACAAATATCGAGGCAAAGCTCCCCACGGTTTGGCGAGACTCTTGCAAATCGACGCCGACGATCAACGTCGCGGGGCTCTCTGTCATAGCCGCTTCACTCACGATGTTGAGCGTGAAGACATGGACGCGCCATTCGGTGTCCCCATCGACGCTGGGGGCGGTGGCAGAGTGGGTGTTGTTCAGCACCCAGCCTGTGGTGAAGAGAGACACATCCGGCTGGTAGCCACTCTCGCCTTTTGCGACATTGCTCGCGAGTAATTCACCTTCGGCGGAAACCGCTCCCAAAAAGTAACGGCTTGTCGACCCGGTACTTGCCGTGGTGTCAAAGTCGGCAAAATCTTGGGTGCTGAGGCTCTGGGGGAGACCGAGCGCAACGGCATCGATTTTTCGGTCGACCTCGGCCATGAGGTAGCGCTGCAACCCCATGATGGTGCCCACGCCAATACCCGTGAGCGCCACGGCTATCACCAGAACGCTTGCGCCGGTGATTTTGGTCCGCAAGGAGGTGGCTTCCCACCATTCCTGCAGACGTTGCAGCATGAGGCTTAGGCTTTGTCGGTTTTGAGCATGTAACCAAAGCCACGTTTGGTCTGAATCAAAGGCTCGGGAGTCAAGGGATCAAGTTTGCGACGCAGGTAGGACACGTAGCTTTCGACGATCCCTGCATCCCCGTTAAAGTCGTACTCCCAGACGTGGTCCAGTATCTGATTTTTGGACAAGACGCGGTTGGGATTCAACATCAGATACCGCAAGAGTTTGAATTCGGTGGGAGAGAGCTCCACGTGGTTGGGTCCAAACGACACCTCATGCGTGTCTTGATCCATTGCGAGGTTGCCGATTCGCAACACGGCATCTTCTTCGTCCTCGATGGTGCGGCGAAGGATGGCTTTAATTCGGGCAACAATTTCGTCCAGGCTGAAGGGCTTCGTGACGTAATCGTCGCCGCCCACGGTCAGGCCGGTGATTTTGTCCTCGGTGGAGTCCTTGGCGGTGAGGAACAAGATAGGGCAGGTGTATCCGCTGGCCCGCAGACGCTTGGTTACGCCGAATCCGTTAATGTCGGGCAACATGACGTCTAAAATGATGATGTCGGGCTCTTCTTCCAACACCGCGGAGATCGTTTGTGCTCCGGTGGCAACGGCCCGGACAGAGAAACCTGCAAAGCGCAGGCTCGTCATCAAAAGATCCCGAATATTCGCTTCGTCATCACAGATAAGTACTTTGGGTCCAGTAGTCATGTAGTTATTATCTGGGAAATTACTGAATGTCTCCTGAAAGCACGAGGGGGAGAGTGTGGGGGATTTCGGTGGACTCCATGATGCGGTACCCATACCCCTGCTCGGCAAGGAACCGCTGGCGATTCAGCGCAAAATCCTGGTCCACGGTGTCTCGGGCAACCAGGGTGTAAAAGGTGGCCGGCCCGCCGTCAGCCTTGGGTCGAAGAATCCGACCCAAACGTTGCGCCTCCTCTTGGCGAGAGCCAAACGACCCGGACACCTGGATGGCAACGGACGCTTCAGGAAGGTCTAGCGAGAAGTTGGCAACCTTTGACACGACGAGACGGGTTATTTCCCCTGCGCGGAACGCAGCGTATAGCTCTTCCCTGACGGGAACCGGGGTATCCCCGGTAATCATGGGCAAATCAAGATCACTGGAGAGCTGCTCGATTTGTTCCAGGTACGTCCCAATAATCAGCGTGGGGTCGTCTTTGTGGATAGCCAGCAACTCTTTCACCACAGCACTCTTGGTGGGGCTAGTGGAAGCCAAGCGGAAACGTTCTTTATCGCTCCCTGCGGCGTAATCCAGGCGCTCTCCAGTGGGCAAGTTCACCCGAATTTCGAGACACCGGGCCGGGGCAATATACCCTTCCGCTTCCAGGTCTTTCCAGGGCACATCAAAACGCTTCGGGCCGATGAGTGAAAACACATCGCCTTCGCGCCCGTCTTCTCTAACAAGCGTTGCGGTCAACCCCAGGCGTCGCCTCGCCTGCAGTTGAGCAGTGAGTTGGAAGACGGGAGCGGGGAGCAGATGAACTTCGTCATAGACCACGAGTCCCCAATTCTTGGCATCCAAGATACCCAGGTGGGCGAATTCGCCTTTTCTCTTGGCGGCCATGATCGTGTAGCTGGCAATCGTGACGGGCTTAATCTCTTTGATGGAGCCCGAATATTCACCAATGTCGTCCTCGGTGAGGTCGGTTCTCGCCAGGAGCTCTGCCCGCCATTGGCGGGCAGAGACGGTATTGGTGACAAGAATCAGGGTGGATGTGCCGAGTTTCGCCATCACCCCCGCTCCCACGAGCGTCTTCCCTGCTCCACACGGCAACACCACAACCCCGGACCCCTGGTCACTAAAGCGCGCAACGGCCTCTTTTTGGTATTCCCGCAGGCCCCAGGAGTCTTCTCGCAGCGCCATGGCGTGGGGGGTTCCCTCGGTGTAGCCAGCATGATCGGCCGCGGGCCAGCCGCGTTTTAGCAATTCCTGCTTGATGAGGCCTCTCGACCATGCCGCAATCGGGAAACGCCCGGCGTCGTCAGGCTCGCCCAGAAGTTCGAGAACCTTGGGGTTGCGGATAATTTCTGCTCGGGTCACATCGTTAGCGGTGGAAAGGTACAGCTGGTCGCCCTCGCGGGTGATGTCGATTTGCCCAAACCGACGCAGGGTGTCCTCGATTTCTTCGACAATGCCTGGGGGAAGGGCAAACTTGGAATATTGCTCGAGTGTGGCAAGAATTTCTTCCCTGGTGTGACCTGCCGCTCGCGCGTTCCAGAGCCCCAAGCGGGTAATCCGATAGGTGTGGACGTGCTCGGGGGCCCGCTCCAGCTCTGCAAAGACAGCGAGGGCATGTCTGGCATCGTTGGAGTGAGGATGTCCGACCTCGAGAAGGACCGTCTTGTCGCTCTGGACAATGAGGCAACCGTCAGGATTCATAGCCCACCAGTCTAGCGAGGCAAACTTAGGACTCGATTGGTTGCACGGAACGAATCCGAGACACGGGGAGCGTTCGCTCCGTGGCATTGCTGAGCTCTACTCCTCGCAGTCGTCCGCCGCCCAACGCTCGTGGCTCCATCACAAAAGTCACCAGCGAACCATCGGGCATTTCGACCACGACTTCCAGGTGGACTTTCCCAGCGACAGCCACTTCGATCATGCTTCCCACCCCTGCGGGCACCCCCTTGGACGCTGCGGAGCGAAGACCAGAAACCAGTGTGGTGATGGTCTCGGCAACAGACGGCGCTGGCTCAGGGTCTCCCGACCACCACTGTCCTTGCTCCGCTGGGGCTGGCTGCTCAACGGCGTGCTCAGGCTCTTCCAGGAGTGCTGGATGTGAGGCCTGACTCAGAGCCATGTGAACCCGCTCGAGCGGCCAGGGTGACAGCACGATGGTGTCCTCGTGTTGGCTCAATCCCACCATCGAGAGTCTCGGGTCAATGAGTAATTCTGTGGCGCGTTCGGAAGAGCCCGTGGTGATCATGGTTCCCCCTTCGTGAGAGCGAAGGATGATGTCTTGTGCCCGGCGAATGGTGTCGGTAATCATCGACTCCATCGCGTGGGGCAGCGGGTTGGCGCAGGCGTCATTAACATCTTTGACCAGGTTCTCTGCGGGATATCCCTGGTGAAGCGCTCGCAGAAGGGAGGCCTGGTTCAGGCGGTACCTGGGCACGAGTCCGCCCAAATCGCGCTGCGCAATCTTGTTCAAAGAACTACGGTGCCCTTTCCCCAAGGGTCCGGTTGCCAAAAGAGTGAGGTCTTCCCCCGCGAAAACACCGGTTGTGACGGGGGGAAGAGACCCAAGAAAGAGCTTTGCCGCGGCATCGCCGTCATCGATGACTCGCGTCCAGGCAGTGGCCTGACCCTCTTCCAACAGGCCCAGCGCGTGAGCGCTCTCTCGAATACGACCAATCTTTTCAAGCTGGGCCAGGGGGTAGCAATAGCTGGCCTGTGCTTCACCCTGGGTATCCCAGTGAAGCGCGGGGGTGCGGGCAATTGTCCCGGTGAACCACGCCGGCGCATCTGCCCACCACCGTGTAGCGAGCCATTGCCATTGGGCATCCGGGGTGAGCTGTGCCCAGTCGTGTGCGTGCTTGGTGGGCAGAAGATGGCCGGAACGGATAGCCATCAACCCTGCTTGCTGGGCGAGGCCTGCAAGCAGGTCAAGGTTGTAGCCTTCCCCCACTTCCTGAAGCAGGGTCTTTCGCGCGGTCGCTGAAAGGAGGCTTTCCCGGCCGGCCCCCAATTTCGCACCGCCGAGCACATCGAGGAGGTCCTCCACCATACAGACGGTTCCCCAGGCCCTCGTTGCCGCCAGAGAAAGGGACGGAGAATCGAGAAAGTGATCAGGAACGACGGGGGCGGGGCTGCCAAAATCGATACCGGCGAGAGCCGCTAACCCTGCAGAGTCGAGAAACAGCGTTGGTGAGCCACTCTCGCCATTCCATAACCCGCACGCGGCGAGAGCGTCGCCGTGGGCACGGGGAGCATGATTCTTTGACAGCTCCAGCAGGCTGTGCAGCTGCTCTCTCGGGAGTGCTCGCAGCGTGGCGAGGGTGTTGACCTCGCCCAGGAGAGCCTGCGACATTTCCGCGAGGCTTCCACACTCGGAGGGCTTGAGACCCCGCAGACTCGCAACCTGAAGAAGGGTGGATTCGTCTTGATCAGCCAACCAGCCGATCAACACCAGAGCGCTCTTAGTCGGAAGAGGCATGGCCGCCTGACGAGCGTCGACGCCTCGTGGAAAGCACCAGTAGCACGATGATCAGAATAAAACCTGCTGGAAGCGCAATCAGGGGAATCACCGCGATAACGGGCCACAGCCCTTCGGCGAAATCTTCTCGTTGCAGGCCCTGCCACGAGCCGATAATGATGGCAAAAAATGCCACAATACTGAGCCCAATCGTCGCGGCAATAGCCGCAGCAATAACCCTTTCAGGGCGTGAGGGGGGTGGAGCATCAAGAGAAGACATCCCTCCAGAATACCTGGTTCCTTGAGGGACTATCCTGGGGAGCGGGGACGAAGTGATCCCGCGACAGAAAGGCTCCCTATGCCCAGCGGCAAGGTCAAGTTTTATGACCAAGAAAAAGGTTTTGGCTTCATCCAGACCGATGATGGCGAAGAGGTTTTCCTCCATGCGTCGGCGCTTCCTGAAGGCGAAGTGGTGAAGGCCGGTTCCCGGGTCGAGTTTGGCGTTGCCGAAGGTAAGCGTGGGGCACAAGCGTTGAGCGTTCGGGTACTGGACACCCCTACCGGGCGCTTTGGCCGCAAGGGTGCTGAAGATATGGCGGTCATTGTGGAAGACCTCATCAAACTCTTGGACCGCAGCAGTGGGGATCTTCGCCACGGCCGTTACCCCGCGGATGATAACGCCCGCAAAATTGCCGCACTCTTGCGCAAGGTTGCCGACGAGTTCGATGCCTAGGAAACCCCCAGCCAAGTCTCTGGCAGACCCCAGCGAGGAAACTCTCACCACTCTCGCCTTGGCAGCTCTGCGGGAAGTCACTGGCGAGGGCACCTATTCCCTTACCCCGACCTTCACCAAGGAGGAGGGTGTTATTTCTGCTCACTTCCCCTCCACCATGGAGGGCTACCCGGGGTGGTCGTGGACCGTGGCGCTTGCTCACAGCGAAGGGCAGGAACCAACCGTGCTGGAGGTGGAACTAATCCCCGGCGAAAAGGCTCTCCTCTCGCCTGCGTGGGTTCCCTGGGCTGACCGCATGGAGGAATACCTCCTGCACGAAAAAGAGCTCAAAGACGCCGCTGCGGTGGACGATGACGATGATGACGATGACGGGGATGATGACGACTTTGATGACGACGACGTCGATGGAGTCGATATCGATCAGCTCGACATCGGTCTAGACCCGGCTCCTCTGGAGGTCCCCGAGGAACCTACCGATGTGTTTGACCGCATTGAATGGGAAGAACCCGAAACGCCAAATCCCTAAAGATTTTCCAGGACGTAGTCGAGAGAAGAAATCAGCTTCTCCACAGCTGAGTGGGGAACGCCAGCGAAAGTGGCAACGCGAATCTGGTTGCGCCCCAGTTTTCGGTAGGGCTCTGTGTCGACGATTCCATTTGCGCGAAGCACGGAGGTGATGGCCGTGGCATCAATCGCTTCGTCGATATCCAGTGTCACCACCACGGGAGAGCGGTGGTCAGGGTCTCGAACAAACGCGGTGACATCGCTTCGCGAGTCAGCCCAGTCATAGAGCACAGCGGAAGAGGCAGCGCAGTGCGCTGCGGTGGCAGTGAGACCACCGATACTGAGCATCCATTCCAGCTGTGCCTCCATCAGTAGCAGGGTCGTGAGAGCGGGGGTATTAAGAGTTTGGTGGAGCCTGGAATTATCGATCGCCTGGGTGAGGGATAAGAAATCGGGAATGTATCGATCCGTGTCGGCAATCTCTGCTGCCCGGGCAATAGCCGCAGGGGACATCAGGGCGAACCACAACCCACCATCGCTGGCAAAGTTCTTCTGGGGCGCAAAGTAATACACGTCACTCTCGCGAACGTCACAGTAGATGCCACCGGCAGCACTGGTGGCATCCACCACCATGAGCGCATCGGAATCAGCGCCCGCTACTCGCCTGACCGGCGCCGACACCCCGGTGGAGGTTTCGTTGTGGGGCCAGGCATAGAGGTCGACCCCCGCTATTGCGCTCAGTGCGCCCCTGGTGCCCGGATCGCTCGACACCACATCAGGACTCTCGAGCCACGGCGTGCTGTGGGCGCTGACACATTTGCTGCCAAATTCACCAAAACTCAGGTGGGCGCTGCGAGTGCGGGCAAGGCTGGCTGCTGAGACGTCCCAGAAAGCGGTGGACCCACCATTTCCTAAAACAACTTCATAGCCCCCGGGTAGGGAAAAAAAATCGGCCAGCATCCCCTGGACCCGAGCAACCAGGTCTTTGACTGGGGCTTGGCGGTGAGATGTCCCCAAAATGTCGGCGTGGGCGAGCAGATGCTGAAGCTGTGCGGGAGAAATCCGGGAGGGACCAGCTCCAAACCGGCCATCTGCGGGGAGTAATTCTTGGGGGATTTCAAGGGGCGCCATGTCTCAATTCTAGAGGTTCGGGTTCTGACCCATTCGGGGCTGTGGGTGGCGGGCTCGCCCCGGCGTGCCGCGGTATTGCACGTTGGGGGAGGAGGGATAACCTAAGAGAGTTCGTCCCGCAAGAAATGAGGGGTGGGATCATGAGGCACAGAGCTCGTCTACTGCGAGACGCGCGCGCTCACTTTCGGATATTGTTCGCCATCCGACCTTCTGTGGGATGTCCCACGTCGCGATATTCCTCGACACCATCGATTTTCGATGGTGTCTTTTGCGTTAACGGGGCCTGGGCATGAGTAGCGTCGCTGAAGTAGTGGCCCCCGAGCGGGGAGCGAGCAGGACGCTGGTGTTGAACGCGGGATATGAGCCACTGTCCGTGGTGTCGTTTCGCCGAGCGCTCGTGCTGGTGATGAACGGTCGAGCGATAGTGGTCGAAAGTGATCAAGGCTACCCGGTGAGAAGTGTGGATGGTTCGTGGGAGAGACCCTCCGTAATCGTCCTCACCCGATATGTCAAGATGCCTCACAATCGCCATATTCCTGTTTCGCGCCGGGGGGTATTGCGCCGAGACTCCAACAGATGCGCTTACTGTGGCCGGTCGGCCACCACCATTGATCACGTTGTGCCTCGCTCGCGCGGCGGGAAAGACGAGTGGGAGAACTTGGTGGCCTGTTGTCTTTCCTGCAACAACATCAAGAGCGATAGGACGCCGCAAGAAATGGGCTGGCGAATGCACTCTGTCCCTAAAACTCCTTTTGGAACAGCATGGCTGGTCCGGGGAATTGAGCGTCCCCAGCCGCACTGGGAGGGCTACCTCGCTCAGGCTGCCTAGTTAGGCAGGTCGCAGAGGGTGGGTGCCCGCTTCCGCTTCTTCGATGACGCTTACCGCTCTGGCGAGACCGTCCTCGGTGGCCATTTTTAGCCCGGCGAGTTTCGTCACCCCTTCATAGGAAAGCGCTGCCGTCAGAGAGGCTGCGATAACCGAGGGCGTTTTTGTCGTGCGGGAAAGACCTGCTGGTCCCAATTTTTGCTGGTGGAGATGCCTCGCCCACCACGGTTGATCGGCGAGGAAAGGCATGATGACGCTGGGAACACCCGCGCGCAGCATCGCGTGGAGAGTGCCAGCGCCTCCGTGGTGGATGGCCACCTTGCAGTGGGGCAATACCTCGGTGTGGGGAACGGACTCTCTCACCAAAATGTCGGGGGCAAGATGATCGGTAGGGCCTGGAACAAGTCCGCCCCATCCCGTCACCATCAGCGTCTTCATCCCTAGAGACCGCGCAGCCTGGACAATAGCGTCGGCGCGCGCAACTCCGCGAGAGTCCTTCATGGAACCAAACCCTGCGTAAAGAACCTCCCCAAACTCAAGGAACTGCGCGAGTTCCTCATCGAGCTGTCCGTGCCCTGGTGTGTTCCATGAACCCGTCATCACGACGTCATCGGGCCAATCCTTGGGAGGAGAGATGATGCTGGGGCTCACGGGGACAAAGGTGAGGTCAGGTTGGGTGGAAATCACCCCCAGGCGTCGGGCCAACTTTTTGGCCTGGCCATCAAACGCAGACAGTGAGGCATCAATGATTCGGTAACTCGCCTTATTCCAAGAGACGGGAATCCAGGCCGGCATTCCGACGGGGGCAAACTCGTCTGTCGGATTCAGTATCGGAACCATTTCGGCACGAATCGCAATCCCGCCCACGGCGTGGGCGGCGGTGGCCGCGGTGAGAACCTTCGGGTGATACACCACGACGTCTGGCTTAAGAGCAAGAATCTGCTGTGTCGTTTCTTCAAGAATACCGTCCATCAGGGGTTTCATCACGGAGGAATAATTCTTCAGCGCCTTCAAGACAGAAACCCCTTGACCAGCAATCACCTCCCCCATCGATCCGGGGAGCTCGACATCGGTGTAGGGGGCCTGCGGCTGCGAGGGAATGTCGTTGGTGTGGGCGAAAAAAACTTCGTGACCCGCGGCTGCAGCTTCGAGGGCCAGGGCTTTGAAGGGTTCGTTATCCCCTCGAGACCCCACAGTTGCTAAAAAAAGCTTCACTCGCATAGCGTAATCCTCCCTACTGACATTCGTCGCCTCGCTATGCTGTGGGCTTCAGCCTCTGTAGCTCAATGGAAGAGCAGTTCCGTCCTAAGGAAAGGGTTGGGGGTTCGACTCCCTCCAGGGGCACTTTCCCCCCACCAGCCCTGCTCGTGGGGCCAGTGGTTTCTGGGCCCTGCTTCTCCCAGCGTGCGGTCAAGCTAGGGGGCGCGTTCTCAAATAACTTTTGTACCTCATGGTCGGCAACCACTTTTTTTGCAGGGTTTTTTGGGGCTCACCATTGAAATAATTCAGCCAAGCTAATAAAGAAGGTCCATGGACTGTCTCGCCCTGCCGCGACTGTGATGACACACTGCCTGGAGCAGGCACTACCAGGGGCTGAGTTTCGTGGCCGAACACTGGCGAGGGACACGGTGAAGGTGGGGGAGGCTTACATACCGCTTCACTGGTCGTGTGCCAGGAGTCACCCCTCTGACGCATCACCGTATCTGATAGTGCCGGCCGAGCACTGGTGCCGTGAATGCCAAGCACCACCGTGGAATTGCGATGAGTGGGCCGGCGAAAATCCGTTCTTTGCGCAGGTCTGGACCAATGCTGCCCGCGTGGTCTAAATCGGCCCAAGCCCTGTAACGGCGTGGGATAGGTGCCCTGTAGGGCCCTGCGCCCTACGTTAGGAGAGTGTGGCGTGCCGATAATTATGATGCCCCCACGAACCTTGGGGAAAATCTCGATACCACCCCGTGGTGGTCGAGTGATTTGGCGCACCAGGTTAGCGTCAATGACGCCGGGGCCACCCCCGTGAACGAGGCGGCACAAGCGTGGACGGGCTGGTGGGAAAGTCTGGCCGCGCTCGGTGGCGCAAGCCCCCTGATTCACTTCCAGGACCGGGGCGAAAACAGAATAGATATTTCCCGCGGCCACCCGGGTGGATTAGCACGCTTCCTCGCCGGATCTCCCACCTTGTTAGCCAACTTGATCAGAGACGATGTCGCGAGGCGTCCCGCGACCACAGCAGCGTTGCGTTTGATCGATCATGACCAGGAGCTCGCAACTACTCGAGGCCTTGCGACCCTGGCGCTAGGCATTGGTTTAGTGGAGTGGAAACACGACAACGTCGACTACTGCGGACCGCTGCTTTTGCGCGAGGTGAGCCTGCGTCGGAAAGGTGGGGATAGTGAAATCACGCTGGGTCGATCCCGCGTGGAGCTTAACCCCGGGTTGCAGCGCGCCTTTGCCGAACACCTTCAGGTGACCCTGGACGCTGAAGCCTTTGTGGCGCTGACCGATGATGGTGGAGCATTCAAACCCAACCCCGCCCTGGATCGCTTGCGCGATCTCACCGCCCACCGCGGTGATGTCGCTGTCTCCGCCAGGCTCCTGATTTCAAGCTTCACGGACCTTAACCAGGCCATGCTCGACGATGCACAGAATTTGCAGCACCCGATTCTGGACGCCCTGGGCGGCAACACCCATGCCATCCAGCAATTGCGCGATGCGCGCAATCCCGTGGAAATCACCCACCCCGATTCTCGCTCCGCAGCGAGCGACCGCGGAGTGGTCGACCTGGATAGCGCTCAGGACGCGATTGTGGCCAATGTGCTGGCAGGAAACTCCCTCACCATTCGCTCGGCACCCGGAGTGGGGGGAATTCAGACCATCGCTGGCGCACTCGGTGCGCTTGCCTCGGCCAATAAAAGAACCCTCGTGGTCAGCGCTGGCGCAGAAAAAACCAACGATTTGTTGAATCGCCTCTCCCGCGCCGGGCTCAAAGGCTTAGTCACCCGGGTCAACAACCCTGGGAAAGATCTGATCGAGGCGCTCACGAGGAGCGAGAAAACAAAAAAGCCCACCACCGGGGATGTTGACTCAGCCTGGACGCGTTTGCGCACCGTCATTCTTCGCTACCGCGAAGCGCTCGCGGTGAAAGACCAGGACCTTGGGGTGAGTGCGATGGAATGCTTCCATACCCTTGGCACGCTGTCGCTGAAAGAGAAACCTCCCGAGACCACCGCGCGATTGGAGCGCGATGCGCTCGTCGCGCTGGCACCAGGGCGAGGGCAGGCCGCCGAAATGTTGGCTCGGGCAGCAACGCTGGGTGAATTCAAATATGGGCCAGGGGACACTCCCTGGTATGGCGTGGACTTTCGAAACTTAGAGGATGCCAGGAAATCCCACGAGCGAGCCCAGCGCCTCGCGAGCGAGAGTGTGCCGCGTCTGATGGACAAAATTGCTCCCATCCTGTCCGAAACTCCCCTCCCCGAAGCCGCAACGCTTGGCCAGATGGGCGTGTTCATCCATCTCCTGGTCGACCTTCGAGATTCACTGGATCGTTTTCAACCCAGTGTCTTTGACCGCTCGGTCAAAGACCTCATCACTGCCACGGGATCCTCAGAACTTTCGAAAGAGATGCCCCGTTTGCAACGCAGGCGCCTTAAGGCTCTTGCTAAGGAACACGTTCGCCCGGGCGTTCACGTGGGAGATCTGCACGAATCGTTAGTGAAAATTGGCGGCCAACGAGACCTGTGGAATCGCTACGTCGATACCGGACACCAGCCCAGTGTGCCTTCCGGCCTAGCCGACGCGCACGTTCTGGTTCAACAGGTGGAGGAGGACTTGCGCGACCTCGACCGGGTCCTCGGTCGCACCGGCCCGGGTCGGCGTCTCTCGGACATGGTGACCGAGGAACTTGTGGAGCTCCTTGCCACGTTGGCGCAGGAATCAGAAATCTTGCAGAGCCTGGAGCGCCGCCAAGAAGTAGCAGATCAGTTAGCGCAGTGGAATCTTGGCCCGTTGGTGGAAGATCTTGCCACCCGACACGTAGAAGCGGAAGACGTGGGTGTGGAATTAGAGCTTGCGTGGTGGCGAGGGGCGCTGGAGCAAATTTTGGAGCGGGAAGAGGCGTTACTGGGGTCAGAAAAATCGCTTCTGGAGCGTTTGGAAGCAGATTTCCGGCTGGTTGATGAAGCCCACAGCGCTGGTAACGCTCAAGCACTGTCGTGGCAGCTGGCCGAGCGGTGGAGCTTGGGGTTGATGGATTGGCCGGAAGAGGCTGTTGCGTTGAAGACCCTGCTGAAGGGTCGCGGTGCGACGGCTGCCCAACTCAGCGACCAAGCTCCACACCTGGTGAAAGCACTATCGCCAGTATGGTTGGCAACTCCGTATAACGTCCACGAACTTCCCGATACTGTTCGTTTTGACACGGTAATCGTCTTGGACGCCGGTTCGCTTCGTGTGGCAGAAACACTCGGCGCTGTGCGCCGAGCCCGCCAGGTCGTCGCGATGGGTGACCCTGTTACGCAGACACCGACGGCGTTTAGCGTGGGACTGCGCAGCGCAGAGGAAACCCCGCCTGATGACCGGGATGCCCTCCACCACGAATCCCTGTTAGCCCAGCTGCGCGACCTCCTGCCCTCGTTTTCGCTGACCACGAGCTACCGCAGCACCGGCGATGACCTTGCGAGTGTGGCTAACAGCACCTTTTATAGCGAGGGACTCAGCTCCCTGCCGTGGGCAGGGAGCTTTCTGGGGCACCCTTCGTGTGCTGTGGAGTGGGTGGAAGACGGCCAAGGAATGCCCGATTCAGCGACCGGGCTCGTGGAAGGTGTCGCAGGAGAGGTGCGAGTGGTGGTCCAACACGTGATGGACCATGCCATGGCCCGGAGCAATGAGTCTCTGATGGTGCTCACCCCGAGCGCGCTCCATGCCCGCGCCGTCCGTGAGGCGCTCACTGAGGCAATAGTCAACAAGCCCGAAAGTGCCGAATTTTTTGACACGAAGTCGGGCGAAAGTTTTCTCGTGGCAACCCTCGACCAGGCTGCGTCACTCACCAGGGACCGCGTAATTTTCTCTCTCGGCTACGGCAGAACACCGCATGGTCGTGTGCTCAGCGATCTGGGACCTCTTTCGAAGCCTGGCGGCGAACGGTTGCTAGCGGCCGCCTTCACCAGCGCCCGTCGCCACCTTCGCGTGGTGACCTGTGTGGCGGAGCAGGATCTGCGCGATGAGAGATTGAGCCCCACGACGAGGGCGTTGGGAGATGTGCTGGCCCAAGCTTCTGCCAAGCACCTGCCCCGTGCAGGGGGTGACCATGATCCTTTGCTGGTGGACCTTGGTAGACGATTGAGCGCCTGGGGGATGACTGTGGAATTGGATTACCAGGGGAAGATTCCTCTGGTTGCCCGCTACGGCGGCTACTGCATTGCCCTGGATACGGACACCTCCCTGATGCACCTTCCTGTGCGGGAAGCCCTGCGGATGCGCCCGCTGGCGCTGGCCGCCTCCGGTTGGCACCATGTGAAAGCTCACGCCCTAGAGCTATTCACGGCCCCCGATCAGGTTGCTGGACGCATTGCCACGTTGGTGGGCCTTGCCCCCGAGGCCGCGACTGAGGCTCGTGGCTGAGGACCCGCCCCCCACCCGCAAAATTGGGACCAGGCGGGTCCGAACGGAGCCCGTTGCTGGCCAATCAGCAGAGCCCCCGCCCGATCGGGAAGAAAACGCGTCTAATGACGAACGGCTGAAAGCGGAAAAACCGCCCCACTACTAGGTCGTGCTGCTGGTGGTCGAAGCAGCGGCGGGAGTTTCTTTCTTTGCGGGCGTCGCACTTTTTGATTCTTTAGCCGGGGCAGAGCTTTTCTTTGCTTCTGCGCGAGAGTCCGTTTGGTAAAAACCTGAGCCCTGGAACGTGACCCCGATCGCGCTAAAAACTTTGCGCAGTGATTTGCCGCATTCCGTGCAGGTCGTCAATGAGTCATCTGCGAAGGCTTGTTGGATATCAAAAGCGTTGTCGCAGGAAGTGCAGCGGTAAGAGTAGGTGGGCATGAAATCCTTTTAGAGTGCAGAGCCGTCACATCTCATACTACGCGTGGGGGTCACCACGGCATCCACCCGTTGGTCGTGGGGCTCACTGGGGACTTCTTCCAACACTTCGTGGTCGTAGACCACGGCATACACGGGAGCTGCGTTATTGAGTGAACCCAATGCTCGGTCGTAATACCCGCGCCCCCAGCCCAGACGCATCCCGCTTGAAGACACCCCGGCGGCAGGAACAAAGATGACATCCACTTCTGCCAGTGCGATCGGACCGAGGGTTTCCCCCACCGGTGTTGGCATCCCTGCTGAATCCAGTGACTCAGAGCCTGGGGCAAAGGGGATCCAATCCATCAGACCGTCTTCTCTTGACACCGGCAATATTGCCGTGATGGCGTGTTGATGCGCCCACTCCAGGAATTTTCTGGTGGTGGGTTCATCCCCGGTGGAGAGGTAGCAGGCGATACGGGTGGCGTCATAGCGTTCGGTGAGCGCAACGAGTTGGTGAAAAAGTCCCTCGGCGGCGGTGTCCCGTTCCACGCTGGTCATGATTCTTCGGCGCTCGCGCAGTTCGGCGCGCAGTGCGCGTTTGCTGGGGTGTGCGCCCTCTGTCATGCCCCAAGTGTAGGGCGCCTTGTACGATAGACAGGTGCCTATTTCCAAAGCAGTGATTCCCGCCGCAGGGTTGGGGACCAGGTTTTTGCCTGCCACGAAGGCCATGCCCAAAGAAATGCTTCCGGTGGTGGATAAACCAGCCATCCAATACGTGGTGGAGGAAGCCGTGAATGTTGGGCTTCACGATGTCTTGATGATTACCGGGCGCAACAAGAACGCGTTGGAAAACCATTTTGACCACGTTCCCGAGCTTGAAGCGCTACTCGAGCGCAAAGGTGACCAAGCGCGATTGCAAGAGGTGGTGCGTTCCGCCAACCTCGCCAACATGCACTATGTGCGCCAACGGGACCCCCTGGGTTTGGGGCATGCCGTTCTCCGCGCCCAGATGCATGTTGGCAACGAGGCGTTCGCGGTATTGCTCGGTGATGACCTGATTGATGAGCGCGATGCGTTGCTCTCTCGCATGATCCAGATTCATGACCTTCGCCAGGCCAGTGTTGTGGCGCTCATGGAAGTGGAGCCCTCGCAGACCCACCTGTATGGCATCGCCACCGTCGAGGCCACCGAACTGGATGACGTGGTGAAGGTCACCGGCTTGGTGGAAAAACCCGCACCCGAGAATGCCCCCTCGAACTTGGCTGTGATTGGTCGCTACATCTTGCAACCCGAAGTGTTCCCCATCCTGGAAGCCACCGAGCCTGGTTCGGGTGGTGAAATCCAATTGACCGATGCTCTCAATGCCATGTCTGCAGCAGAGGTCGGTGGCGGCGTTTTTGGGGTGGTCTTCACCGGACGCCGCTATGACACGGGGGATCGGTTGGATTACCTCAAGGCCATCGTTCAGGTAGCTGCCAGCAGGGAAGACCTGGGACCAGAGCTTCTGAGCTGGTTGAAAGACTTCCTCGCCAAGAACTAAGTGATGTCTCTCCCCACCCTTCGCCACCCCTCCCTTGTGTTGCGGGGGGTAAGAATGCGCGATGCGAAAGATATGGAGAAGGCGTTGTCCCAGCATCGCGCGTGGCTGGAACCCTGGGAGGCCACCACCCCGCTCATCCGCCTGGCCCCAGCTGACACTAAAGCCAGTATTCGCGGATTGCTGAAAGCTGCCAAAGATGGCACCGGATTACCTCTGGTGATGATCTCGGAGCGTCAATTGGTAGGCCAGTTGAATGTCTCCCAGATCACCTATGGGTCTCTTTCCTCTGCGAACCTGGGGTACTGGGTCACGGAATCCGCAGCAGGCCAAGGCTTCACCACCCTGGCCGTGGCGATGGCCACGGATTATCTTTTTTTTGAGAAGGGTCTCCACCGCATGGAGGTGTGTATTCGTCCCGAAAACACCGCCTCCTTGCGGGTGGTCGCAAAACTGGGGTTTCGCTACGAAGGACTCCGCAGACGCTATATCCACATCAACGGCAAGTGGGCGGATCATTTCTGCTTTGCCCTGGTTCAGGAAGAAGTGCGCGGGGGCATTGTGAAAAGGTTTGAAGAGGGACGCGTTCCTGGAGGCCTCGCTGCGATTCCTGAACTGGATTGGGTCAAGGCGAGGAATCCGCTGGCCTAACCTAACCGCCTGAGTAGTGGAATTTGGGGGGCTGCTTAAGGCCAGTCGCGCAGTTGGTAGCGGCACGTGCTGTGGGAGCAGCGGCAACTCTGCGCGCTCGCTTTGCCAGAGCCCGGGGCTGGTAGTTGGCCTAAACAGCGCGCCAATCCGCCGAATAACACTCTCCCCGCCTACGCTGGAGCGCGTGGGAAGTTCCGGGACAACATTCTTACTGGTGGCCGCTGCCATCTTGTGGTTGATGTATCTGGTCCCCCTGTGGCTTAAGCGCAACGAGTATTACGCTACGGAACGCAATGCCACCAGGCTTGGTCAAACCCTTCGGTTGCTGGCCAACACCACCGAAGCTTCTGAGGAAATCAAGGCCGAGCTGAAAGCTCGGTCGATCGCTAAGAAAGAGCGCGAAGCCCAACACCAGCTTCGCGTGATGTCTTCGCCGGAATTGAGTGTGGCGGAGCGCCGGAGGCGCACTAAACAGGTGTTTTCTTTGGCTCTCCTCCTGGGTCTTCTCTCTGCTTCCACCGCGTATTTCGCGGACTGGCCTTTACAGGTGATCTGGGCTTCCAGCACCGTCGTTACTCTCTCCCTGGCTATCTTGGGTCGCGTGAACCGGGTCAGTGCAGATGCTGCAGCACGCGCTGCAACAAGGCCTCAGGCACAAGCCCCCGTCGTTGCCGCTGAAGCACCGAGGAAACAGGTTCCCCTGGTTCCCGCGCCTTTGAGCGTGAGGAGGACGGGCGAAAATGTTGCCCTTCCCACTCGTGATGAACTCATCCGTGAAGCTCGAAGGGCTGCGTTAGCCCATCGGCCCGAAGACTTCGCCGAGGAAAAACTTGCTGTGGTGTCTCAGTTCGCGGCAATGGGCCACATCGAGCCCCAGCAGACCACCAAGCTGGACCTCGACGAAGTTCTGCAGCGCCGCCGCGCGGTGTAGCGCTTCGCCTGGCGCCTCAAAAGGATTGGGTGGGCAATGAACCCCAGCGCCTGAACCGCGTGCTCAGGGTCCTTGAGCCCGTCGCCCAAGAGGCTGGCGCCAGCCTTGCCGACCTCGTCGTGTTGGCTGGTCGTGCAGAAGTAAAAAGTGCCGTGCAATCAGCGGGCTTCAGCATCGAGGTGTCCTTGTCACCTGTGTGCAAGCGATGGACGCTGATTGGTTTGATCCCGCGCTAAAGATCGGCTTCGGGACCTGTCTTTGCCCTGACGGACTAGTGAGCCTCGCCCGCCGGCTTGCCGCATGCTGGGCAAGAGCTCGAACCTATCGCCAGTGGCGCATCGCAATGCACGCAGTACTCAGAATCTGGCATCAGAGCCTCCATTCTTTCTTCGAGTGCTGCTCTGCACTCTGAAGTAATCACCACACTAGAGCGCTTCGCTGTGAGGACGGGTGTGCGGTCTTTGGCGAGGGCACTGGGAGAGGCGTGGTTGCCTTGGTGGGTGATTTATTTTCACCTCCGAAAACTTTGCACTGTGGAGAGCCCGCAGGTTCTTCATGACGGGCTACCAGGTGGATAACGGCTGTTGTGACCTGCCTGGAGGGGACCATCTCGATTATCGTGAGGGGATGACACAGACCTGCACCGTGATGGTTCCCCTTCAACCACTGGAAGGACGCGTCGAGAAGGTGGTGGGGATCCTTGACGAGGTGATCCCCGCCATTGTGGCGGGGCCGGGCTGTCTTCGATACGAGCTTTTCCAGGAGGTCACCGGACGACTGGTCTTGTGGGAAGAATGGGAGTCGAGGGCGGCATGGCAGGCCCATTTTGAGTGGGAGCCCATCAAGCGCCTCAAGCGGGAATTGGCAGAACTGGTCGAGATGCCAGTGGAGCGCTGGGAAATGTATCCGCGGCTCCAAAGCTAAGCTGAAACCCCGCCCACGGACGAAAGACACACAAGCGAATGCGTCGTAATCCCCCCAGCCCGGGACTGATCCTCGGTATTGCCATCGTGGCACTGGGCTCGACCCTGATTCCCCTGTTGGCTATTCCCTTTTCCATTATGGGGATGGTGCTGGCAACCCAAAATATTCGCCGATCACGAGCGAGCGAGGGAACACCATCGGGATTGGCTTTTGCCGCCCGCATCATTTCACTGCTCGCCTTCATTGCCACCCTGAGCCTGATGGGGTTTGCCCTGCCAGTGGCATTGGGCTGGTAACTCGGGCCCAAGACCGATAGAGAGGTAGCTCTGCGAGCCTCGTTCTCTGAGGGCTTAGCTCTATGGCGCGTTGCTGAAGCCAAACAGTGAACCCAAGAAGGTGACCACAGCATCTGTGACCGAACGGATCGCCGCCACAAACTCGTTGGAAGTGTAGAGAACAACCGTTTCGGTTTCTTCGCCTGTCTCGTCATCCACCGTGGTTTAGGCGGCTAGCCACGTCCGCTCATCATCGCTCAGTTTCCGGGGGGCCGCTGTGGCAAAGTCATACGCCACCAACGAGACAAAGCCACTGGCAAAGACAATGTCTGATTCGGCATCAAATACCCGACAGGCCAGCCGGAAAGATGAACCTCCCACGTGATCCACGGTCATGCCCACCTGTATGGGTGAAGGCCGGTAGTGAAGGGGGGCAGTGTATTTCAGCTGCTGTTCTGCCACCACAAGGCCCGCGGAAAGAATCGTGGATCCCGGACCTTCGAGAGGAATCACTCGGGCCCTGGCCTCTTCCAAAAGCCTAAAGAACACCACATTGTTGACGTGGGCGAAAGCATCGCTATCGCCCCATCGCAAATCGACATCAACAACCCGTTCGTGTGACATTTTTCCCCTTCCTCTCCCGCCACGATAGCCGAACGCCCCAGCTATCCCGGTCTGGATAGCTTCTGGGGAATACCTGAGATTAAGTTGCGTTTGGGACAAGGCTCTGGAAGGGTACCGGGAACGCGAGTTCACATCAGTGCTGATAGCGCTCCCGGGGGTAATGGTCGTGCTCGCACACCACCCACCGAAGGAGAGAGCATGCGAAAAGCAGGGATGACGGCAATTCCACTGGCCACCATTACCCTGGTGGCCACCCTTCCCTTGAGTGCCAGCGCCGAAGGAGGCTGGAGCCAAAAGGGAGCGGACATCCCAGGCGCTGCGATAGGCGATGGATTTGGCATCGCCCTGGACATTGATAGCGATGGTGACACGGTGGCGGTTGGTGCCGACTCCAATAACGATGGCGGAAGTGATGCCGGACACGTCCAAGTTCTTGGCTATAGCGCCGGGGCGTGGAGTCGCATCGGTGCAATTCTGGTGGGCGACGATGCGGATGACTTTTTTGGAAACGCAGTGTCGCTCAGTGATGATGGCACCCGAGTAGCAATCGGCGCACCCTTCGACGATGACGGGGGAGCTTCTTCCGGTCACGTTCAAGTCTGGGAAAACGTCGGAGGCAGCTGGTCCCAAATGGGCTCGACCCTTGTGGGCGAGGACGCCGGTGAGAGAGCAGGGAGCTCTGCAGCAATCAGTGGGGATGGGACCACAGTGGTGATCGGGTCGCCCTTCAATGACGATGCGGGAACAGACCGAGGTGAAGTCCGGGTCTATACCTGGAATAGCGGCACCTCCACGTGGGATCGCAAAGGCACCACCGACCTCCAGGGCGAAGCTGACCAGGACCGCTTGGGGTATTCGGTCGCCATCAATACCGATGGAACCCTCATCGCCGCGGGCGCCAGGGACAACGATGGGACCGGTTCAGCCGCTGGGCACGCGCGTGTCTACACCTGGAACACCGGAACCAGCCAATGGGACCAGCGCGGATCAGATATTGATGGTCAAGCGACCGGTGATCGTTTTGGCACAGCGGTGTCGCTGAGCGGCGATGGCGATGCTCTTGCTGTTGGTGCGCCCAAAAACAACATCGGCGCTACAGCCACCGATGCCGGGCACGTCCAGGTATACGACTGGAATTCGGGAACCTCAGCCTGGGTTCAGCGAGGCAGTGATGTAGATGGAGCCGCAGGGGACCTACTCGGGACCTCGGTCAGTCTCAGCAGTAGTGGAAGTCGCCTCGCAGTGGGAGCACCGGGAAGTGATACCGGGGGAGTGGATGCCGGGTTCGCCAGGTTGTATCACTGGGACGGGGCTTCCTGGACAAGCCTGGGTGTCGACCACGGAGGAAGTGCCGGGGATGAAGCGGGAACCGCTGTTTCTCTTAGTGGTGCTGGCAGCGACTTGGCGATGGGGCTGCCCGCCAATGATGTTGTCGCAGCGAATGCTGGGTTGGTCCAGGTCTTTACCTACACGCTGAGTGTGAGCGAGGTGGCACAAGTTTCAGGAACACCGGGGATTTACCTGCATGTCGCAGGGCCTGTGGGCAGAATTGCGGAGGGGTCACCCGTGTATTACGGATCTGACCGGGTCGCCATTACCTCGACATACCTTTTGAGCCTCACCTCTACTACCGGGCGCACCCAGCGCATCCTGGCCACCGGGACGGTGGATGCCAGGGGAAACCTGGAAGCAATGGCACCCCTGCCAGCGCTGATGGCGGGAACCTATGACGTGGCGTTCACCGGCCACCACCACGGTGGTGTGGGCCTGAGTTTGAGCGCTCGGATAACAATCGGGGTTGATTCTCGAATCGTGAGCCTTCAGGACAACGTGGCGGCAATGGGCTAATACATCAACAACTTCGAGCGCAGAATGCGCTCGTAGCTGGCGACGTCTTTCGCCAGGGCCACATCATTCCAGTCCACGATCATGGCGATATCCCCACTGTCGTGGGTAATCAAGACGCAGGGTTCACGCCCAGCGCTTGCCAAGGAGATTTCTGGCGAGGCTTGGGCTGAGGACACCACGGTGTGGGTGTGCCCCTCGCCCTCAAGGGTGGCGATCATTGTTTCCCAGGCTTGGGAAAGGCCGCGACGAGACTCCGTAATGGCAGCCAAGTCGCAGGATCGAAAGCCCAAGAACCGGGCAAGGGGATACAGGACACCGCGTTTCCCGCGATACACCCCGGTGAGCTGTGCCATGAATCCTCCTTTTCACCACCCTAGGGCGGTGAAAAGGAGAGACCCTGTGACTTAGGCTCCAAGCCCCGCGAGTTCCGCTTCGGCGTTTTCCTGAGCAGCGCTCCTGGTGCGAAGTGGGATTTCTTTGATAAACCAGCTGATGATGAAGCCCAGGACATTCCCCCGAGCAAACCGAGCTTCTTCATCTACCCAGACTAGGACGAAGCCTTAGACGAGGGAATCGAGCCATGCTTTGTGGAGGGTCGCGAAGCGACCTGTTCCCTTACGCAATTCCAGGGAAGGTCCATCTTCGACAATCACGCCGCCATCCATGACCAAAATTCGATCAGCAATCTCCACGGTGGAAAGACGGTGGGCGATGATGATGGCGGTCCGATCTGCCAAAAGTGTCTGAAGACCGTGTTGCACGAGGCGCTCACTAGGAATGTCGAGGGATGCGGTGGCCTCATCGAGAATCAACACTCGGGGGTCTGCGATAAATGCCCGGGCAAAGGACACCAGCTGGCGCTGACCCGCAGAGAGCCTGCCCCCGCGCTTATTGACATCGGTGTCATAGCCCTCGGGCAAAGCCATAACAAAATCGTGTGCCCCCACAGCACGGGCTGCTTGGTGAACTTCCTCGAGAGTGGCATCTGGTTTACCCAGGCGAATGTTCTCGGAAACGCTTCCGGAGAACATATACGCCTCTTGGGTGACCAACACCACGGATTGACGAAGGTCACGATCGGCGATGTTGCGAAGATCGACCCCATCCAGGGAAACAACGCCCTTCGTGGGGTCATAAAAACGTGCAATCAGCTTGGCAAGAGTTGATTTCCCAGCGCCTGTTGCCCCAACCAGGGCAACGATTTGTCCGCCGGGGATATCCAGATCAAACGGTGGCAACACTTGGGCTTCGTCGTTGTAGCGAAAGCTCACCCCCGCAAAAGACAACCCGCCGGTGTGCGAGGTGAAGGGTTGGGGCTCTGCTGGTTCAGCGAGTGCTGGGACTTCTTCTAAGACACCGGAGATTTTTTCCAAGGCAGCCGAGGCGGATTGGAACGAGTTATAGAACATGGCCAAGTTTTCAATGGGGCTAAAGAAGTTTCGGGTATACAACACAGCAGCCAGCAGCACACCAATTTCAATTCCGCCCTCGAGCAACCGGAAAGCACCCAGTAGTAACACCACGGCGACAGTGATACTGCCGATCACTTTCAACATCGGGTCATAGAGGCCAAAAATCGCAATCGTGCGCCGGGTGGCTTCGCGGTAATCTTCCACTTTTTCTGAGTAGGTTTCGCGGTTGATACTTTCGCGACGAAAGGACTTCACCGCACGAATTCCCGCCATGCTTTCCACGAACTGGATGATCAAGCGCGCAGAGAAGGTGCGCGAGTTTCTGAACTCGCGGCGCGAGGCGATAGAGAACCACCAGGTGGCAGCCATCACGGGAAGAATCGCGCCAACGAGGGGCAGGGCGCTCCACGGATCGAGCAAGAGCAGAGCACCGGTGGTGAAACCCATGAACAAAACACCTTGAACCAGGTTCCCCACACCACCATTGAGAAGTTCCCCGAGTGTTGAAATATCACTGGTTTGGCGGGCAATGATACGCCCGGAGGTGTATTTCTCATGAAAGCTCATACTCAGACGCTGGGTGTGAGCAAAAACACGCAAACGAAGCTCGTTCATGATGTCTTGGCTGATCGTGATCGACCACTTCGTATACACCGCCAGTAATCCTGCGGCACCAAAACCAGAGATCAGGAAGCCGGCAGCAATGAGTATCAGCGGTGTGAAGTTGCCTTCCTCCATGGCAGCGGGAAGACCCTGGTCAATCCCCATAGCAATAAACGCTGGGCCAGCGACCTGCAGACCGACACTGAAGACGACCACCACCATGGTGGCAATAAAGCGTCGGCGGTGGGGTGTGACGATATCGAGCAGAAGAGCGAATGATCGCCGTCTAATCTGTTTGCTTTGTTCTTTGGTGAGAGAGTTCTTGTCTTCGCCTTGGACGCCATGCATGCTCATTGCGCCACCTCGTCATCCCGGCGAATCAAACGGGCATCATCTTCAAGACCCGAGGATTCGATAATTTCTAGTTCTACCGTGGAGTCGGTGACTTCCCGGTCCTCCCGGGGGGACTGGTCTGTGTCCGCGAGAGAAGAAATAACACTGCGGTAGCTCGGAGAAGTTGCCAGAAGCTCAGCGTGGGTTCCCACCGCACCAATTTTTCCGTCTTCCAGCAGGGCGACACGATCGGCCAACATCACGGTTGAGGGCCGGTGAGCCACCACCAAAGCCGTTGTGGTGGCTAACACTTTCCGAAGTGCTGATTCCACTCGAGCTTCTGTTGCCACATCCAGTGCCGAGAGTGGATCATCCAGAACCAACACTTCAGGGCCTGCGGCAATCGCTCGGGCAAGCGCTAAACGTTGACGCTGGCCGCCAGAAAGGCTGAGTCCTTGTTCCCCAATGATGGTGTCAACACCCTCTGGCAAATCATAAACAAAGCCCGCCTCGGCGACATCGATGGCCTGGGTGAGAATCGCCTGAGCGTCGGGGCTTTCAGGATCCATCAGATCGTGTCGACCGAACAAAACGTTGTCTCTGACACTTGCGGAGAACAAGGTGGCATCTTCAAACGCCATAGCGATGCGGGTGCGCAGTGACTCTAGAGAAATATCTCGAATATCCACACCATCCAAGAGGATGCGACCACCGGTGACGTCATACAGACGCCCAGGAAGTGCGGTGACAGTTGTTTTGCCGCTGCCGGTCACCCCGACCAAAGCCATTGTTTCACCGGGGCGAATATCCAGTGTGATGCCATCGATGAGGTCCCTGGTTCCAGGTTCGGTATCGGCATGACGGAAGTGCACATCTTCAAAGACGAGGGATCCCTTCCCCGCTGCCGGGGGGATAACCTCACCGCTATCGACGATGGTGTTGGTTTCATCCATCACCTCGAAGATGCGGTCCAAGCCGCTGCGGGCTTCAAAGGTCAGGGCCAAGAGATAGCCAATGGAAGCAATGGGTCCGGCCAACACTGCGGCGGTGGCGAAGAAGGCAAAGAGCTCGCCGGTGGTGAGCTCACCTCTACTGGCGAGCCAGATTCCCAGCGCTAAGCAGCTTGCTAGGGCAAAGTCAGGAATCCACCCCAACCAGAACCCCAAAGTGGCAAGCGTGCTGCCCTTTTCAACCTCTAAGTCCCTACCGCGCGAGGCGCGGGTGGTGAATCGAGCGAGGGCGTCACTGCCGCGTCCAAATGACTTGAGAATTCGGATGCCGTGGACGGATTCTTCGACAGAGGTCGCCACATCTCCCCACTGGTCTTGGGTAATGCGGGCAAGACCAGAAAACCTCTGGCGAAAACGGGAACCAAAAATCAGCATCGGCAGGGAAGACAGGAGAAATACCCCAGCGAGCAGGGGGCTCCAGGTGAACAGGATTGCCACCCCCAAGACGATGGTGATCACATTCGATACCAGCATGACCATTCCAAAGGAAAGCCAGCGTCGCACCAGACTGACATCGGTTTGGGCCCTGGAGAGCAGCTGTCCGCTTTGCCAGGAATCGTGAAAAGAGACAGGAAGGTCTTGGACGTGGTTGTAGATGGCTGCGCGTAACTTGGCATCGATTCGGGTGCCAGGGGTGAGGACGGTGACCCGGCGCAGATACACAAACAGCGCTTCCATCAATCCCAACAGCGCCACCAGCCCTGCTGTACCCCAAATCAGCGCAATGTTGCCTGTTTGCAAGGGCCCATCTACCAAGGCTTCGAGTGTCAAGGGAATAGCAAGAGCAAACCCGCTGGAGATGATGGCAATAACAATCCCCAAGCCCAACCGGGGCAGATCTGCTTTTGCGTAAGGGAGGACTCGGGCAAGAGATCGAAAGACCCCCGGCTCTCGGGAGGGAATCACAACAGGCTGCGTCATAGGTTTGTTCAGACTACTCCGGCGCCCCCTTCTAGGCCCTGGATTAATCCCAGAGCGGAAGAGCGCTCGCTATTTCTGCGGGCGGAAAGCTTGCGCGAGTTTTTCCATCGCACCCGAAAGCTCGCCCGGAATTATCCAGACCTTGTTGGCGTCACCCTGAGCCATGAGAGGTAGCTGCTCGAGGTAGCGATAGGCGAGCATTGCTTCGTCCAATTCGGCGTCTTTCACCGCGTTAAAGACCTGTTTCACCGCTTTTGCTTCCGCTTCGGCTCGAAGAATTTGAGCTTTGGCCTGCCCTTCGGCGTTCAAAATATCGGACTGGCGAGAACCTTCTGCAACAAGAATTTGGCTTTGTTTTTGGCCTTCTGCCGTCAACACGGTAGCGCGTTTTTCACGCTCGGCCCGCATCTGCATTTCCATTGCGACCTTGACGGTCTCCGGTGGCTCGATGGACTTAATTTCCACCCGATTGACCCTCACGCCCCATTTGCCTGTCGCGTCATCTAGGACCCCGCGCAGCGCTGCGTTGATAGTTTCCCGAGAGGTCAGTGCCTGCTCCAGGTCAATTCCACCCACAACGTTACGCAGCGTGGTGATGGTGATTTGTTCAATCCCCATCACGAAGTCTTCGATTTCGTACAGGGCCGATTTGGGATTCGTTACCTGGTAATACACCACGGTGTCGATTTGAACCACAAGGTTGTCCGAGGTAATCACGGGTTGTGGCGGGAAAGACACTACGCGCTCGCGTAAATCAATCAGTGGCCGCAATTTGTCGATGAAGGGGATGATCAGATTCAAGCCCGCTTCGAGTGTTCGGCTATAGCGACCGAGCCTTTCCACCACACCGGCGTTTGCCTGGGGGACGATTCGAATCGCGCGGGAGAAAAACGCAACAACAGCGACAATGAGAATGATGGGGATGAGGGATTCGATAAGTAGAGCAGTTAAGACGTCAATCATGATGCCTCCTGGGTAACGATGGCGGTTGCACCATCAATGGTGGACACAATCACTCGGTGCCCCTGGGGGATGATGCCCTCGCTGGTGCGAGCACTCCAAACTTCGCCGCGCAAATCTATTTCACCGGTGTCTCGCGAAACAACTGTGCGGGTTGTGGCGCTGGCTCCAATCAAAGCGTCCGTGTTGGTATTCGCCTGTGGCGTGCGCCGTTGAATCTCTCGCATGGCGAGAGGGCGAAGTAGCGCCAGAGTAATCACCGAAGAAACAGCAAAAGCTATTCCCTGGGCGAGAAAACCGCCCCCGGCAATTGCGGTGACCAAGGCCGAGCCTGCTGCGATGGCGAGGGAAGCGAACAACAGATTGGCCGTCATCGTTTCGATGATGGCCAACGTTCCTGCCGCAACGAGCCAGACCCAGACCGCCATTGGAGCATTCCTTTCCTCGCTCCGAGTGTAAAGCCGCCCCCTGACACATGCCTGAGCACGCGGGAGAAAAGTCGTGCTTACAGGCCCCTGACGGCTGCAGTACTGACCACCCACAGGGTCGCGGAGTCGGTAATGGCAACTAAGAATGAACCCGCTGTATCGCCGGCTAGGTCTTTCACGCGCTGGCCACAGAGGATGTGGTGGCTTCGAGTTCGAACCAGTCCCGTTGGCTGGGGTCCCAGTCACCACAGGCAGAGACAGAGGTTTCTGACCCGGCGTTTTCTGCTGTTGATTCCGAGGGCGCCGGCGGGGCAGGGGCAGTTATGAGTTCTGCAGGTGCTGGGGCACACGCGGTGACGGCGAAAAGAACAGCCGCCGCGCACACCACAGCTGGTTTCGTCATGGCCTCAGGCCAAAGCGGTGAGCCGGGAATCCTGGGGCGAGCGAAGCTCACACTTTGGCGTGATACTTTTCAGCGATGGTGCGAATCCTCAGTGTTGAGCCGGCTCTCCCTGCTTACCCGCATGCTCAAGCCGAGATCACCGAAGAACTGGTGGATGGTTTAGCCACTGATGCCACCATGGCCGAAGTTATCAGGCGCATTCACCGCTCCACCGGGGTGGACACCAGACACCTGGTGATGCCGATCAAGGACTATCGCAGCATTGAGGGCTTTACCCATGCCAACACCCTCTTCCGCGAGCACGCTCTAGCGCTTGCCACCACCGCCATTGCGGGGGCACTTGAGAAAGCAGGGCTTATCGCTGCGGAGGTGGACTACCTCTTTTTCACCACGGTGACAGGCGTGGGTGCACCCTCACTTGATGTTGATCTGGTGACGAATCTCGGTTTTCGAACAGATGTAATCCGGGTGCCAAGCTTTGGGTTGGGCTGTGTCGCAGGGGCATCAGCGATTGCCCGGGTAGCGGATTATTTGCGCGGCCACCCCACAGCTGTGGGTTTAGTGGTTTCCGTTGAAGTGTGTTCCCTCACCGTCCAATGGGATGACCCCTCGATGGCGAACATTGTGGGAACCGGGCTCTTTGGCGATGGTGCAGCAGCGGTCGTCATGGTGGGCGAACAATCCCCCCACGCAGGCGGCATCAGCGTCACGGGTTCGCGAAGTGCCGTGTATCCCGACAGCTCCGAAGCCATCGGCTGGAACATTGGGACCAGCGGGTTTCGCCTTATGCTGAGCCCCGCCGTACCCCACCTGATTGATCAGCACCTAGCCCTGGACATCGACGCCCTACTTGCCGAAAAAGGCCTCAACCGGGCCGATATTGGGTCCTGGATTGCCCATCCAGGGGGACCACGGGTATTAGAAGCATTTTCCGAAGCACTCGATTTGTCCCCATCTGACCTGGCCACCAGCTGGCAAGTGATGGGAGAGGTGGGAAACCTCTCCTCCAGTGCAGTCCTCCATGTCCTGGCTCGCTCCTTGGAGCGAGAGCCGGGACACAAGGCCCTGCTGTTTGCTTTGGGGCCAGGAATCAGCGTCGAAATCGTCCTATTGGAGTGGCCATGATCCTTTACACCGCCTTCGTTTTTGCCACCGGCTTAGAAAGACTCTGGGAATTACGTATTTCCCGGCGCAACGCAGCCCTCGCCTTCGAGCGAGGGGGCAGAGAATTTGGTTTTTCCCACTTCCCCTGGATGGTGGTGCTGCACACGGGGTTGCTGTTTGCCGCCGTCGCAGAAGTATGGATATTTGACCGGCCCTTCCTGCCTGTCTGGGGGTGGGTGTTTCTAGCGCTTGCCGTCTTATGCCAGGTGGGACGCTACTGGGTGATTTCTGCGTTGGGGGATCAGTGGAACACCAGAGTGATCGTGGTGCCAGGAGCTACCAGGGTTCGCCGGGGTCCCTACCGCTTCACCTGGCTCTCTCACCCCAACTACTGGATTGTCGCCATCGAAGGCATTGCGTTGCCAATGATTCATTCGGCCTGGGTGACAGCGATTGCCTTTACGATCCTCAACGCCATCCTGCTGCTGGGATTCCGCATTCCCACCGAAAATAAAGCGTTGGCGTCCCTGACATGATCACCCACGATGTGACCATCGTGGGGGCGGGCCCGGTGGGCCTCGCCACCGCCATATTTGCCAGGAATGCTGGGTTGAGTGTCCAGGTCTTAGACGGTGGAGCTATCGATGGTGACAAAGCGTGTGGTGAAGGCTTGATGCCTGGCACAGCACCTCTTCTGGCGGAGTTGGGGATTGACCCCCCTGGACACGCTTTAGAAGGAGTGGTCTATCACCAGGGCTCCACCCGGGTGGAACATTCTTTCCCGGAGAAACCAGGACGCGGGGTTCGACGAACAGAGCTTCGGGATGCGCTTGTTCAAAGAGCACACGATGGTGGCGTTCTCATCGAGCGAGCGAAGTATGTTTCCCTCACCCAAGATGCCCACAGTGCCACTGTGACCACTGATTCAGGGCATTACATCACTTCCCGCTATGTCATTGGATGCGATGGTCTGCATTCCAGTGTTGCCGCGGATTTGGGTGTGGTGAAGAAACCCCCTCGCGGTGCCAAACGCTATGGACTTCGCCAACACTTCGCGATAGCGCCCTGGTCCTCGAATATCGAAGTTTTTTACAGCTCGAATGCCGAGGTATACATCACCCCGGTGTCTTCCGACACCGTGGGTGTTGCCGCATTGGGGCCCAAAGGGGTGAACTTAGACAGCGCCATTGCTTCGATACCCGCGCTTCACGCCAAGCTCGCGGGGGCACAGCCCGCTTCGACGCTTCGGGGTGCAGGGCCTTTCCCGCACAAAGCCAGAACCCAAAGAATTGGCCGGGTCCTGTTAGTGGGAGATTCAGGCGGATATGTCGATGCCATTACGGGCGAGGGCTTGCGCGTCGGGTTCGCCCAAGCCAAAGCAGCCGTTGAAGCACTGAGCAAAGATGCGCCGGGGACATACCCACTGGCGTGGAAGCGAGTGACCAGGGAATTTCGGATTCTGACCAAAGGCTTGGTTGCGCTGGCTTCGTCACCGCTTCGCAGCAGTATTGTTCCCCTCGCCCACGCCATCCCCGGCCTCTTCGGCGTTATCGTCAACCGTCTGGCGCGCTAAATGGCGATGGCCTGGGCTTTACTGCGCTCCACCCACCCCGGACCCTCTTTCGCTGTTGCGGCTCTTGCGGCGATTCTGTCCTGGGGTTTTGGTGTGGGTCTGATTCCTGCGGTCCTGGTCGTCCTGTCGGTTTTGTTGAACCAGTTCTCAGTCGGGTTATCCAACGACGCCATTGACGCCCCACGTGATCAAGAAGCGAAACGTAGCGATAAACCCGTGGCGGCCGGAGATATTTCCCGCGCGGGCGTGTGGGCATGGGCGATTATCTTCGCGATGGTGTCTCTGACTCTCGCAGGGCTTATTCACCCCGGTGTTCTGATTTCTCAAGCAGTATTCTTGCTAGCTGGGTGGTTTTATAATCTGGGCCTCAAATCCACCGTGTTTTCAGCACTTGCCTATGCGGTGGGGTTTGGTGCTCTGCCGGCCATCATCAGTTATGCGGCACATCCCGCCGCTTTTCCACCCTGGTGGAGTGTGGTGATTGCTGCGGGACTGGGAATAGCAGCCCACTTTGGAAATGTGGTTCCCGATCGGGAAGATGACGCAGCCCAGGGTGTTCGAGGGTTGCCCCAACGATTGCCCGCTCGCGTGGCGGCAGGCGTACTGACCGGCATGATTATTGTGATGGCTGGCGTTCTTGTCCAAGGCGCAGGAACACAGGCTTTTCCGGCGTCGCTTCCGAGCGCCGCGGTTGCCGTCATGGTCGCTGTGGCCGGTGGTGTTTGGGCTCTTTCGCGCCCCCAGTCACGCTGGGCTTTTCGGGCGTCAATTGTTGCTTCGTTGGTGTTAGCCGCCGGGCTCACCGGATCTGTGTTGTTGGCGGGCTAAGTGTGTGGCGGCGGAGGGTTCCCGTTTTCAGCTCCAGGCTCTAGGGTGAGAAAATGACAGGTCAGATAGAACATAAAAAGAGCGTTATCCCCTCTCGGTGGGCAGAGGGAATGGAAGAAGTCTTCCATGTCGTGCTCGGAGTGTTTCTTTTTGGTATCGCACTGGCAGCGCTCGGTTTTTCCATCATCCGGGTCTTCACCACTGACCCGTTTTTCCCCAACGGAATGATTCAGGCGATTAACGACATTTTGTTCATCATCATCATTTTGGAAATCATCCGTACTGTCATCGCCCGGTACACCGATGGTGTGTTCCAGCTGCAGAACTTCTTGATTATCGGCATCATCGCCGCCGTTCGTCACATCTTGACGGTGGGCGCATCCATGACTTTGGGCGCCGAAAAGCCCCAGCAAGCTTTTGACCGGGCAGTCATCGAGTTGGGTATTAGTTCCGCCATTGTGGTGGCACTGGTGTTTGCCATATTCCTCTCGAAAGCGGCAGACGCCATCACCCAGAAAGAGTCAAAGATAAAGGGCTAACCAGCTGAGCGGATCCTTTTCCCTTAGAGGGTGAAGTGCAGGGCAAGGCTTCCCACCAGCAGAACAAGTCCCAGGATTCCTACGAATCGGTGGGCGTTACCTTTCCACAATCTCTGAACCTGGGACACCACAAAGGCGATGGGCTTGGAGTCTGAGACCCGCAGTCCACCATCGGCCAACCAGGCGCCAATGGCTGCGATAACGAGATAACCGGACATCCCCCCACACTACCGCGTAGCTCTACAGGTGCCTGAGGTATGGTTTAACAACAGCCGAGGAAAGAGGATGACATGGGTTTCGGAGCAGCAATTACGTCCTTTTGGAAGAACTTCGCGACCTTTAAGGCGCGTGCGCGTCGCTCGGAGTACTGGTTCATCCAGCTTTTCCTTGTGCTGACTAATCTCGCCGCATTCTTCATTGACCTAGCGCTGCTTGATGGCGACCTCGAGCGAATCATGGCGATGGGCGGCGGTGGCATCGTGGGCTTGGTCTGGGCGTTGGCCACTATCGTGCCAGCACTGGCTGTACTCATCCGACGCCTTCACGACACGGATAAGAGCGGTTGGTGGGCACTGATCGGACTGGTTCCCTTCGTCGGCGGCATCGTTTTGTTGGTCTTTACCCTCCAGGGCTCCACACCCGGTGATAACAAGCACGGCGCATCCCCCAAGGTTCTCCAGGGCTAGGTTTCCCGACCGCTAGTCGCGGTGGGTTTCGCGTCGCTTGCCCGAGTTCTTTCTCGAGTTCTGAATAAGGAATCCGATCAAGAACATCAGGCCCGTGTTTCCAGCTCCTCTAGCCCGGACACGTCACATCGACAACCTCGGCGGAGCCGAGGAAGTAGGCCGCCAGGACGTCGTTAATGCACGTGTTGTCATAGCCTGCAGCCGGCGCGTGCTTGCTTGATTCCACACTCACCAGCGGTGCACCAAGAAGCTCTGCGGTGTCTTGCGCAAACGCATACGGCGTGACTGATTCATTAATCGAGCCAATGATCAGCAGCTGCTTGCCGGAAGGATTCGAAGGAATAAACGGTGTGTTCGGAGGATCGGGAATCAGATCGTCATCTTTGGCAAAGTCATCCCAGCTCAGCCCCTTGGGGGGCCCAATGTATTCATAACCACTGGTGTCAGAAGTGAGGGCAGACAGCAGTGGGGCGACCGCTAGGAGCTTTTCGCTGAGTTCGTGCTGTTCTTCGATGGTCAACGGGTCCCCGGAGTAATCCATTGTGTTCACGATGACCATGACTTCGTATTGGTTCGAGCGGATGAGGTTTTTAGCCTCGAGTGATCTGCCATCCAGGGAATCGGGGTCATAACCATCGAGGGATAGACCTAACTGCTCGAAGGTTCCATTCCAGCTCGAAAAATACGCGTCATCGATGGCGGTATTGAAGATTTCTTGCGCATAATCCTGGGGGTAGTAATTCAGGGTCCGCACCCCCCTCACGAACAGCGCTTCAGAGCTGACCATATTCCCCGGGCTCGCTTCGCTTTCGATATAGCCGGCATACCCAATCAACTGGTCATCATCCGCTTTTTGGCGGATGGTCAACATGCGCTCCCACGCTTCGTCAAAGCTGATTTCGGAGTAGCTGGCATAGCCCTCGACGAAGCCGCGAAGCTTTGCTTCGTCGGCTGCGAAGCCTTCGACGGCGCTGGCGATCCGGTCGTCATCAACGGTGGTGGGGCTATCAAAGACGACTTTTCCCACCCCCTCGGGGAAAAGGCTGACGTAGCGACCAGCAATAGTCGTCCCATAGGAAGCACCAATAAAGTTCAGTGCTTCACCGGGAGTAATAACTTGGCGAAGAAGGTCGAGGTCCCTGGCGACATTGTCGGTAGAAAGCGTCCACCAATAGGGGTTAGCGTCAACACAATCCTGGTAATAAGCGTCACTGCCTTCAACCAGGACATCAAGTTCTGCCTCACTTGCAGGGGATCCTTCCTGGAAATAGCTGATGTAGTCCAATTCATCCGAGCATTCGATTTCGGTGCCATCAGAAAAGTCAGAGAACCCCACCCCTCGGGGGTCAAAGCCAATAAAGGGGAATTCATCGTGAAGCTCCCGAGGGAAGTTAGAGGTTTGCACCTGTTCCAGGCCAGAACCACCAGGGCCACCGGGATTGATGAAAATCCCGGTGGTGGGGTTTGATTCTGCACCGTCACGAATGACCCGCATCACAGCAAGGGAGAAATCAGGGATGTCCTGATTGCCCTGGTAGGTAGCAGGGACCAATACGGTGCCACATTCCAATTCAGATTGCGCCAACACAGAACTGGGCCCCTCGACTATCCAGTCGGTGGGGCAGCTGCCCCAGGAAAAGTCTTGATTGAGGTAGGGCGTAAGGTCTCGATCCCCCGTCATCAAGCGGGCGGTTTCTTCCTCGCTGAGCACGGGGGTTTCGGTCGCTGGTCCGCAGGCCGCGAGGGTTAACGCCAGAACAGCTGCCGAGGCAAGAAGCGAGAAACGGATCATGGTGTGAACTCCTGGGACGCCGTGGTGGTGGTTGTTGCCCTTGTTTTCTTCCACTGCGAGTGTATTCCGCGGTGCTGACATGGTTCCGCCTGATGCCGGTAGGGGGTGTCCCAGGGGGCTCACCGATGGAGTCCTGCATGTGTCAGGGCTTGGGCTGATTTTCGGGCTGACATCGGCCCTGGGGCGCGACCGGTCAGTTCTTGAAATCGGGGAGAAAAAATGCTATTTTATGCGGGGGTTTAAATAAGTTGCCCCCTATGAGGAAGCCGGAGGGGAGTAACTCAATGAGAAAACTATCTTTAGTTCGTGGCGGGATGGTTTTTGCCCTCCTGGCTTCATTCCTTGTCTTTGGGAGTAGCGACTACTCTTATGCGAGCACCCCCGCCGCTGGTAGTTGCTCGCAGGCAACCGGTAGCTGGATTTGCAATGTACAAGATCAAAATTTGTCCTTCAATGAAACTGCATCCATAACCCAAGGCGGAGCGGGTAACCATATCGATCCGGCTAATGGTGAAGCAGTTGTTTACAAGAATGTGTTCACCGACGGCTCGGTAGTGATCAACGCTCGGTTGACCGTCACCGAAAAATCCGACGAGATAATAATCGATAAGTACGACGCCGGCGTCGACAACCTTGGAATCTGGACCAGTGTAGGCAGTGGCACCGACGACGACACAAATACGAGTTTCACCATCGAGTTCTTTGAGGCTAGCTCTGGGGAGGGTGTTCGCCTGCTCAACGTGGAGATTCTTGTGAAGGACCTTGATGGTGCCGACGCTGAAGAGTTCGCAGCGGCTTGGGGATTAAACTCCTATGTTGTAACGACCGACACCGTCCTCGATGTCGCCACCGTTGACCCGGTCCCTGTGGCTAACCCAACAACATCTAATCCAGGCGCTGAGAACCCGACCCCAGAAACGGGTGTTCGGCAGTTTCTGAACGAAGATACTGTGAGCGCGTCCTCGGCCCTTAACACCCCCGATCAAGAGGCTTGGGTGGGAATGAAATTTGATTCCGTCCTCTCGATTAGGATCGAAGCTGGTGGTCGCGATTCGGGGAGCGGGCTGATCGGTTTCGAATTCACCGATATCGACGCGGCTTTTACGGATGCTACCCAAGAGATCTCGGTGGTGGATGCTTCTTACACGGTGACTTACAACCACAACAGCAACCCGTGTGGTACGGCAGTTCCGTCGCCAACGACATTTACTGGAGCTCAAAGCCTCAGCCAGGGGACTGAGATGTCAGGAGCCGGTGTCAATCTCTTAAGTTGGAACACAAAGGCTGACGGGACCGGAGTAACTTACGCTCTCGGAAGCTCCTACACAGCTGTCGATGACATCACCCTGTACGCCCAATGGTCTGGTGCTCCCTGCCCCCCGCTTTTCGGGGGTTGCGATTTTGATAACAGGACCACCGCAGATGGCCTGGGACATAATATTCAGCTCGGGGTTTATGTCGATGGTGATCGGGTTTACGCGGCAACAAACGACGGGCTTAGTATCTCCACTGAAGGTGGGAAGGCCGGGAGCTTCACGAACTACACCACGGCAAATGGTCTCGGGAATAATAAGTCGCGCGGTGCCTTCATTGACGGTTCGGTGCTCTACGTTCCAACACAGGGCGGGCTTAGTATTTCCACTAGCCTGGATAATTCCGATGTTAGTGCGGGTAGGTTCACCACCAGAACCGTAGCCAACAGCACTCTCGGAAATAATTACACACGTCGCGCTGTTGTGGTTGACTCGACGTTGTACGTGGGAACAAACGGCGGGCTTAGTATCTCCACTAATGGTGGGGATAGCTTCACCAACAAGACCACGGTAGACGGCCTAGGTCATAACTTCACGATGGGTATTTATGTGGTTGGTTCCACCGTTTACGCAGCAACAAACGGCGGGCTTAGTATCTCCACTAATGGTGGGGATAGCTTCACCAACAGGACCACGGCAAACGGCCTAGGTCATAACGCTGTGTGGGATGTCCACGTCGCAGGAACTAACGTGTACGCGGCAACAAGTGGTGGATTAAGCATTTCAACGGACAGTGGCGCGACCTTCAGGAACCTGACAACGAGTAACGGCCTCGGAAGTAACGAGCTGAGAGCCGTCTATGCCTCCGGGTCCACCGTGTACGCAGCAACACAAGGCGGGCTCAGTATTTCCGCTACCTGTGGCACCATTTCCAGTGATTCTGGTGGTTCTGGTGGTGGCACGGATCCGGGGATTTTCTTGAACGTCGCGGGACCGGTGGGTGAGAGTGCTCCTGAAACGCCCATCTACTATGGTGGCTCGA